>ENA-USUG01000536-USUG01000536.1-human-gut-metagenome-genome-assembly--contig:-NODE-536-length-64273-cov-8.871285_pt1 | contig 64273 bp, 59 predicted proteins | sample MGYA00250059_ERZ773394 | MGnify/ENA primary metagenome ERZ773394 (study PRJEB29103, sample SAMN06111957) | human gut metagenome | biome: human gut; feature: ankylosing spondylitis patient; material... | reverse complement strand
CGGATGCTGGCACCCGTCATTGCGGAAATTGCCGAGGCGCATGAAGGCGTACTGAAAGTCGGGAAAGTAAATGTTGACGAACAGCCCGAGCTGGCAACGGCATACCGTGTCGAGAGCATTCCCACCGTATTCCTGTTCCGCAACGGTGAAATTGCGGCAAAAGCGGTCGGCTTCCGGTCCCGTGCCGATCTGGAATCCCTGCTGGGGCTGTGATCCCCGGCACACGAAAGGCGTGACGCTGTATGGACAGTCTGATATTGCATTTCCGGGATTTTGATGTTCCCGACAATCACGCGCTGGGGCTGTATCGGGCGCTTGCCGCCTGCCGGTCGTGCCATGCCGGCAAGTTGGTGTTCGATACCCCCGCGGTTTATGCGCTTGACCCTGCCTTTTGCGCGGAGCGTGACCTGTGTATCTCCAATCACGGCTTCAACGGTCCGCACCGCATTGCGATTCTGATCGAGGGCATGAAGAATTTTGAAATCGACTTCGCCGGTTCCACGCTCTGCCTGCCCGGCGAGGCGACGCACATCGCCATTCTCGGCTCCGAGCACATCACACTGCGGAACTTCACTCTGGAAAATCCGCGCACCATGGTCATGCAGGTACGCATTGTCGCGCACGGCGACGGGTTCGTGGATGCCGAGGTCATGCAGGGCGGCGAGCAATTCGTCGTGCGGCATGGGGAACTGGTCTGCCCCAAGCCGCGCCGCACCTGCAATTACAGCATAGAGCTGGACGTGGAGCTTCGGGGAGACACCGGCGAATACCAGCCCGGTTCCGCCGACCATAATCTGGGCGGCTTGCTCCGGGACATGACCTGTGAATACCTGCCGGACGGGAAGCTGCGCATTCACGGCGTTCACCGCTATCCGCCTGTCGGCAACATTCTGGTTCTGTCTGCCGCGCGCCGGATGGGTGCGGGCATCTTCTGCTGTGATTCCGCGGACGTAACCTGCCATAACGCAACGGTTCTGTCCTGTCACGGCATGGGCTTTATTGCGCAGACCAGCCGCGACATCCGCCTGGACGGTTTCCACACCCGCCGCCCGGCTGGGTTCGCATTCTCCGCCGTAGCCGACGCGACGCACTTTGTGGACTGCGACGGCTCGGTCACGGTCGAGAACTGCATCTTCGAGGGACAGCTGGACGATGCGCTGAACATTCACGGAATGTACACCCGCATTGTGGATGTGGAGCGGGACGCTCTCCTTGTACGCGAAATGCATCAGGAGGCAAGCGGCATCCGCATATTCCGCGCCGGCGACCGGATCCAGCTACTGAACCCCAAAAGCCTGATTTCCTTCTCCGAGCGGATTATCCGCGGTGTGGAGTATATAAATTCCGAGATCATTCGTTTGAGTCTTGAGCCGCTTCCGCCCGAAGTTGCGGACAGCGCCGCACGCATACCGGCGCCCGAAATCCGCCCCGGACAGGTAGTGGAAAACATCTCCCACAACGTCGCGCTGACCTTCCGGCACAATATCGTGCGGTGTAACCGGGCGCGCGGCATGCTGATCGCATCGCGCGGGCGCACAGTCATTGAAGACTGCGACTTCCACACCAGCGGTGCAGCCATCCTGTTTGAGGCAAACGGCGAATACTGGTTTGAGTCCGGCGGCACGCAGGATGTTACCATCCGCAACTGTATGTTCGACACCTGCCGTCACGGCGGCTGGGGGAACGCTGTCATTGAGTGTGCGCCGCGCGAAGCCGTGGAAACCGGGCGTTATTTCCACCGACGCATCCGGGTGCTGGACAACAGCTTCCGCATGGCAAGCGGCGGAGCCCCCGCAGCGATCTTCGACAATATTGCCGATTTGTGTTTCCGGGGCAACACGCTGATTCCCGCACCGGACGGGACTCCTGTGCGTATCCTGCTCTCGCACATCGGGCGGGCGGATATCCAGTCGGATGTGGAGTCCGAGGCAAGAGCATAGCGCAACGGAATGGTGTCCAAAATCAGGGAGTGCCGGAGGCTGACAGCCTCCGGCACTCCCTGATTTCCTTTTCGGCAATGCCGTTTTTACTTCTTCAGTATCTTCCGGAGAAAGTCGCCCGTGTAGCTTTCGGTACACTCTGCCACCTGTTCCGGCGTTCCGGTTGCAATGACGGTTCCGCCTCCCTGACCGCCTTCCGGTCCCAGATCAATGATATAGTCAGCGGATTTGATAACATCCAGATTATGCTCAATGACCAGCACCGTGTTGCCTGCATCGCAAATCCGCTGCAGGATGTCCAACAGGCGCGACACATCATCGCTGTGCAGTCCCGTTGTCGGCTCGTCCAGAATATAGAAGGTTTTGCCGGTACCGCGCTTTGCCAGTTCGGTTGCCAGTTTGACTCGCTGCGCTTCACCGCCCGACAGCGTGGTGGCGGGCTGTCCGATCTTGATATAGCCGAGTCCCACATCGTACAGTGTCTGCAGTTTGCGCGTAATGCGCGGCAGCCCGTCGAAGAACGCAAGCCCCTCCTCGACCGTCATATCCAGCACATCGGCAATGCTCTTGCCCTTGTATCTGCATTCCAGCGTATCGCGGTTGTACCGCTTTCCGTGGCACACATCGCAGGTCACGTACACATCGGGCAGGAAATGCATCTCGATCTTGCGCACACCGTCCCCCTCGCACGCCTCGCACCGTCCGCCCTTTACATTGAAGGAGAAACGCCCCGGCAGGTAGCCGCGCGCCTTGGCATCCGGCGTTTTGGCAAACAGGTCACGGATATCGTTGAACAGGGAGGTATAGGTCGCAGGGTTTGAGCTGGGCATCCGTCCGATGGGACTCTGATCGATCGCAATAACCTTGTCCAGATGCTCCAACCCCTCGATGCGCTCATACTCTCCCGGATAGGTCGTGGCTCGATTGAGCCGCGAGGCCAAGACCGGGTATATGATACCGTTGACCAGCGAGGATTTACCCGAACCGGACACGCCGGTTACGCAAACAAAGCATCCGAGCGGCACACGCACATCCACCTTTTTCAGATTGTGCTCCGCCGCGCCGAACACCTCCAGGAAATGTCCGTTTCCGGGGCGGCGCTGTGCCGGAACCGCAATGCACTTACGCCCGGACAGGTACGCGCCGGTGACCGAGTCCGGGTTTGCCATCACCTCGGCGGGCGTTCCTGCGGCAACGATCTGCCCACCGTGAATGCCGGCACCGGGACCGACGTCCACGATGTAGTCCGCCTCCAGCATGGTCTCCTCGTCATGCTCCACCACGATGACGGTATTTCCAAGGTCGCGAAGTTTCTTGAGTGTGGCAATCAGTTTGCCGTTGTCACGCTGATGCAGTCCGATAGACGGCTCGTCCAGAATATACAGCACGCCCACCAGCGACGAACCGATCTGCGTTGCCAGCCGGATACGCTGTGCCTCACCGCCGGACAGCGTGCCTGCCTTGCGCGCCAGCGTCAGGTAATCCAGTCCCACGCTGACCAAAAAGCTCAGCCGGGATCGTATCTCCTTGATGATATCCCGTGCGATGACAGCCTCGCCGCCGACCAGCTGCTCCCCAAGCCCGTTGATAAAATCCAACGCCTCGCGAACCGAGAGGCAGCAGAAGTCATAGATGTTCATGCCGCCGACCGTAACCGACAGCGATGCGGGGCTGAGGCGCTTTCCGTGGCAATCCGGGCAGGATGCCTCCTCCACGAACTGTTCGTAGTAGTCGTTGCTCATGCCCTGCGCCATACGCTGTTCGATGATGCCGACCACGCCGTCAAACCTTGCCTTCTGCCTGTGCGGCTCCTTGCCAAAGTAGCGGACAACGTCGTAAGTCTCGTCCCCGGAGCCGTAATACAGCACGTTCAGTGCTTCCGGCGTGAAGGTGTTGACCGGCTGATCCATCGTGAAGCCAAACCGCTTCCCGACCGCTTCAAACAGCGGTCCGCTCCAGCTTTCCGCGTCCAGCGTTTTGAAGCCGTTGACCTGAATGGCACCCTGCCTCAACGACAGCTCCGGGTGCGGGATCAACCGTCTGACCGCCACACGCTGCATATCGCCGAGACCGGCACACTTGGGGCAGGCGCCAGCCGGATTATTGAAGGAGAACATACGCGGCTCCAACTCGCCGAAGGACACACCGTGCTCCTCGCAGGCGTAACGTTGAGAAAAGGACATCTCCTGTTCCTTCTCCCCGTCGCGGGGTACCGTCACGATGAGCAGGCGCCCCTCAGCTGCCGCCAGCGCCGCCTCCACCGAATCGGACAGACGGGAGCGGATTCCGTCCCGCATGACCAGCCTGTCCACAACGATCTCCACATCGTGCTTCCTGTTCTTATCCAGCACAATTTGCTCGGACAGGTCATACAGCGCCCCGTCTATGCGCACGCGGACATACCCCTTTTTCTTTGCGTCCGCCAAAACCTTTTCGTGCATACCCTTCTGGGCACGCACCACGGGGGACAGCACCAGGAAACGGGTTCCCTCCGGCAACGTGAGAATCTTGTCAATGATCTGATCCACGCTCTGCTGGCGTATTTCCCTGCCGCAGATCGGGCAGTGGGGGATGCCCACCCGCGCATACAGAAGGCGCAGGTAGTCGTATATCTCGGTGACAGTTCCGACGGTCGAGCGCGGATTGCGGGAGGTCGTTTTCTGGTCAATGGAAATGGCGGGAGACAGTCCCTCGATCATGTCCACGTCCGGCTTGTCCATCTGTCCGAGGAACATCCGGGCGTAGGAGGACAGCGACTCCACAAACCGCCGGTGTCCCTCGGCATAGATGGTATCAAACGCCAGTGAGGACTTGCCGGAGCCGGACAGCCCGGTCATGACGACCAGCCTGTCACGGGGGATCGTGATGTCGATGTTCTTCAGGTTATGGACGCGCGCGCCCTTGATTACGATGGAAGTTTGCATAGTGACCTTCTTCTGCCTGCCTGTATATTATCATTTTGCCCCGACAGCACGCCGGATATTCTCAAGCTGACGCTGCCGGATATGCCCGAAGGGGCGCTGGTTGATCCGTCCGCTCACCATAACGAATGTCACGGCGACACGACTGTATCGGCGGCGGTTCTCCTCCACCGGGTTCCCTGCCCTGTCGCGCAGTTCCACGCGCAGGATGTTCTCGGTATGAAAGACCATCAGCTCGCCTGCCTCGTTTTTGCCTGCATTGACCTGCCCGTCCGCGACCGTGATGCAGCTGGTCAGCAGCATGGCAAGATCAAATCCGCACAGTGCCACCACGCCGCCCGCTACGACCGACAAAACCGCGCCCGGGATCGTCTCAAACCAACCCAGCCGCTGCATGACGACCATACCTGCCAGCGCAACCAGCAGGATAAGTGCGGTAAAGAACACGTATGTCCCGTCCACAAGACGAACGCGGACAACACTTTTCGGATGCTTCGCCTGCCGCCGTTCGGCGCGGCGGTCGTTATGTACCTTCTTCTGACTGCTGCGGCTCATGGTTCCTGTTTCAGAATGTCATGCCGGACAGTTCATCGGCAAAGTAACCGCGCGTCAGTGCCTTGGCGCCCGTCGGTCCGACCAGCGTCAGGCGGAAAAAGGCACGCTCCTCACAGCCTAACGTCCGCGACTGCTCCAGCCAGCCGCGCAGGTCAAAGGTGCAGTGGGACAGCATCTCACCGGCAGGTGCCGTCGTGTTGCCGGAGAGGCGGATATCGGCGCGCAGGCACACCGCTACGGTATCCGTGCAGTCTACGTGCAGAATGCCGTCCTCGATGTACAGCGCCGTAATTCCAGGTCCCCACGAGGCATAAAAGTCCCCGACTGCAAATGCGTGCATGATATCGCCGTAGGTCAGTGCGGGTGCCCGGAACTGCACCCAACCGCCGCAGCAGTCGGCAATGCTGTGCGAGTCGTCGCCCGCGACGGGATAGGCACGTTTTCCGAGGTACAGGAAATCATCCAGCACCTGCTCATCGCCGTCCAGCAAGTAGCCTTCCAGAATACTCCCGGTATTGTACACTTCAACAGCGGTCACGCCCTCCAGTCCGGCGTAATCCGGGTAGTGCTGGAGCGACCATGCGGGATGATTATAGCTGACCAGAAAGCCGTGATCCAGCGCTTCCCGGATCATTTCATTCTGCCCCTCCACCGAGTAACGGCGCACGTAGTCGCCCCGGTAGTAGTCCTGCACATACTTCGGCGCGTTGCCGAAGGTGTACGCAGGATTGCCGCAGGGATAGAAGGTCTCATCCGGGCGGCTGGCGTAAAAATTCAGGTGATAGGTCGGCATGGTATTCCACGGCTTGCCGTCCGGCTCGGGATTTGTCTCGACCTCATAGGAGGTCAGTGCGAGGAATTTTTCCGGTTCGTTAAGATCCGAGTGATCCAGCATGATATCATGGTCGGTAAACGCGACGACCGAGTAGCCGTGCGCCATGTAGTCGCGCTTGATCTCCTCCACCGTGCGGGCGCCGTCCGAGTAGATGCTGTGTGTATGCAGGTTTGCCTTGTAGAAGTTCCCACCTTCGGGGAGCAGGTAGTGTCTCATGTCTTTGCCTCCTGTACATGACTGCGAACTTTTCCTGTATTATAGCACGATTATTCCAAAGAATCAAGGGTTTTCGACTCTTTTTCCGGCAATGGCGATCACTTCTTTTGCGTGCAGTTGCCGGAAAAAGGGGGTGTCAAAAAACCCAAACTGAGTTTTTTAACACCCCCTGTTATTGTCGGAGTATCAGAGTTCACCGTTCTCGGTATTGCTCTCATCCGCAGCTACCTGCTCGAAGTCATCCTTCGACGCGCCGCACAACGGGCAGACCCAATCGGCGGGAAGATCCTCAAAATCCGTTCCCTCCGGCACACCATGCTCGGGGTCACCGACCTCCGGGCGGTACTCATAGCCGCACAACTCACACGCATACACGCTCACTCTTATCCCCCCCTTCGCATCTCCGGATTCTCTCCGCGCCGATGCGCGGAAACGCACTATATGATATAACAACTATAGGCGCTTGTCAAGTAGTTTCTGTGTCCCCGGCAAAATTTTCTTATTTGCCGAAACCGTTTCGGGGTACATCCGGTATTTTCCTACAATTTCACCGAAGATTCCCGTGTCCTGCGCCTCGCGCCGCAGGATATCCTCCGGATCGTAGTCATCCGTCAGCAGATCCTGCCCGACGCGCAACGCCATGCCATCCCGGCGAACCGTCACGGCAGAGTTTTCCTTAAGATACCGGAGCATATACAGCACCGTGCAAAACGGGCGGTAAGTGTCCCGGTCGGTGACGTGCAGCTCCAATCCACGGCAGACTTCCCCGGCAAACTTGTTGTACAGGGGAGTAAAGCACAGCGGGCGGAAGATCACACCGGGCAGTCCCAGCCGCGTCATGCGCCGCCACAGCTTCTCCTCATCCACGAACGGCGCCCCGATCCAATCAAACGGCCGCGTGGTGCCACGCCCCTCCGAAAGGTTGGTCGCCTCGTAAAGACAGCTCCCGATATAGTTGAAGCAAGTGGAAACGGCAGGAATGTTGGGGGACGGGTTCACCCAAAGCAGGTCTGTCTCATCCCCATACATATCCCGTGCCCAGCCCTCGCAGGTCAGGATATGCAGTTCACAGCCGATGTGCTTCTCGGCGTTCGCAAAGGCGGCATACTCCCCCACCGTCAGACCATAGCGGGTAGGAATCGCGTACTCGCCCACAAAAGAGGAAAACCGGCTCTCATCCAGCAGAAGTCCCTCCGTCCTGCCCCCGATCGGGTTGGGACGATCCAGCACCAAAAGGGGTTTCCCTGCCGCGCGGCAGGCACGCATAAGTTGAGTCAGATTGCAGAGATAGGTGTAAAACCGGGCGCCGACATCCTGGATATCGTAGACCGCGAGATCCACTTCGCCGACAAGCTCCGCCAGCGCCGGATGCCCCTTTGCGCCAAGTCTGTACAGTCTTGCTCCCGTCCCCGGATGCAGGGAGCCGTCCTCGTCCCCGAATTTTCCGTCCTGCAACGCAGAGTAAAGCCCGTGCTCCGGGGAGAACAGGATGCGCAGGTCGCCGCCTGCCGCTCTGATGACATCATAGGTCGGAACGCCGTACCGGTTAACGCCGGAGGCGGCGGTCAGCAGGGCAATCTTTTTGCCGCTGACATAGTCGGACAGTGCGTCTGCGCGATCGACGCCGCAAAGAACATGGTGCTTCATGATGATCGAATTCCTTTCCTACAGCAGACTGCGTGCTCTTACGCCGGGCGGCGGGTGATATTACTGCCGGCAGGCGCATAGGCTGGGGTATGCCTGCGGCATCGGCGGATGCGAAGGCAAAACTGAACGGTAACGGGAGCTGGCGATATGGCGGACAAACTGTCACGCAAGCGGACAGTCGGGGATCCCCCCACCTCGGCGCAACGCTTTGCGCGGAATGCGCTCTGGCTCATTGCGCTCAATCTGTTCCTGCGCACGGTGGGCGTTTCCTTCAATGTTTATCTCGCCGGACGGGCGGGAGGAGAAGTCATGGGGCTGTACTCGCTCATCCTGGGCGTGTACGGCTTCTTCACCACGCTGGGAGGCGGCGGGGCGCACCTTGGGTGTACCCGGCTGATCGCCGAAACCATGGGGCGTTTTCCGGAGCGGGACGCGCCGGATCCTGCCCGGCAGGCGGCAATCTCCCACGTCCTGCGCGTCTCACTGGGGTATGCCCTGCTGTGTGGGGTGGGTGCCGGCGTCATGCTGTTCCCCGCCGCCCCCTATATCGGGCGCGTCTGGCTGGGGGATCTGCGAACGATTCCTTCCCTGCGCGTGCTGGCACTCAGTCTGCCGGTGGTGTCGCTGTCCGGTTGTCTCTCCGGCTACTTTACGGGCATGCGGCGGGTCGCACTGCCCAGTCTCACCGGCGTCGTCTCGCAGGTACTGCGGTTGAGTCTGTGTGCCGCGCTGCTGGGCGCTTGGCTGCCGCGGGGCGCCTCCTATGCCTGCCTGGCTCTGGTCGTCGGGAGCAGTCTTGCCGAGACGGCGGGACTTGTGCTTTCGGCACTTGCCTGCCTGTTTGAACAACGACGGCACGGCGGGCGTGTCCGGAATGAGCGTCTCCCGACAGGCAAGACGCACCTTCTCAGCCGCCTGCTTCACATCACGGTGCCGGTCACGGTCGCCGCCTGCCTGCGGTCGGGATTGCTGACGCTCCAGCACGCGCTGATTCCGCGCGGACTGCGGGCAGTCGGCGCATCCTGGAGCGCGGCACTGGCATCCTACGGCGTCATACACGGGGTGGTTCTGCCTGTTGTGCTGTTCCCGTCCGTATTCGTATCCTCCTTCTCCGGACTGCTCGTGCCGGAGATCGCCGAAGCAAATGCGCGCGGTCACCATCGGCGGGTCGCGCACGTGTCCGGGCGCGTTGTCAGCGTGGCTCTGCTGTTCTCCTTCGGGGCAGCGGGACTGATGTGCTGTTTTTCCGCCGAGATCGGACAGCTGGTCTGCGGTTCCCGCGAGGCGGGGGCATACATCCGCATCCTCGCGCCGCTTATCCCCATCATGTATGTGGACAGTTCTGTCGACGGCGTGCTGAAAGGAATGGGGCAGCAGGTTTACTCCATGACCGTCAACATCATTGACGCGCTGACGTCGGTCATTCTGGTCTGGTTCCTGCTGCCCCGCATGGGACTCAACGGCTATATCATTTCGGTCTACGTCACTGAAACGCTGAACACTACCCTGTCCCTGTGCCGGATGCTCCGCATCAGCCGGATGCGCGTGCGCCTGTGGCACATGGCGGCAGGTCCCCTGCTCTGCGTGGTTGCCGCGACCTGGACAGCAAAGCTGTTCTTCGGCGCGGCGGCAACGGTACCGGGCGTACCGGGCATGATCCTGCATCTGTGCGCCTCCGGCGCGCTGTACGTCGGACTGCTGTTCTTGCTGCGGGTCGTCAGCCGGGAGGAAGCGCGGGGACTGCTGAACTACTTCGGACGGGGCAGTTCAGACGCGACTGTCCCGCCGGGCAAAGCGGTTGACCAGCAGGATCCCGACGAGGTACAGTGCCGCACCCACCAGCAGATCCCCCACGAGGTCAACGGCAATCTGTAACGGTGCGTCCATGCGTCCGTTTGCCGCAAACAGCGTAAGCTGATAGATCACATGGCGCAGAATGCCGAGGATCGCCACGGTAAGCCCCGCGTCGAACAGGGCACGCTGCATGGGGTTTCCCATGTCAAACAGGCGCGTCAGCGGAAGAACAGCCGATGATTCATACGGCTTCTGCCGGAGTGCCGTCAAGGCGGCGGCATCCGCCTGCCGCACCCGGTATACGTGGTACCACAGAGTTGCCAATCCCAGCACAATGCCATACTGGAGCAGTTCCAGAAGTGCCAGCGGGATCACGAGCGGCAGATCGTCCGCCAGGAAATCGCCGGACGGCACGCCGCCGTACTCGATGAATACACCCACTGCGTAGTTTACCGCGAATTTGAACAGCGTCAGGACGCTGAACAGCACGGGCACCCGGTATCCCTGCCTCCAGCCCCCGCACCAAAGTGCATACAGCGAGGCGGGGTACACAAGGATGAACAGAATGACGTCGGTCGCATCAATGGCAACACCGATCAGATCCAGCCACCACGCGTCCTTATACAGGACATCCGATGCAAAATGCGTATACAGGGGATTGAGCACGAAGGCGTACAGGACGGTATAGAGCACCTGCGTCAGAAGTACAAACAGCAGGGTGCGGCGCACGGACAGGCGTGTCAGCCTGCTCTGCACGGAAGTATCAATCTCGTTCATAATTGTTGTCAGCCTTTCATCCGGAAATATGGGGATCTGCCAGGAAAACGGATCCTGCGTGTCGGATTGTATCCGGCGTCCAGCCGTCGCGGCGCATTGCCTCTGCCGCCGCCCCCCAGATGACCGGACGGCTTGCCAGCGACAGGGCTGCCGGCACATCAGGCGGTATATGGCTGGCGATGGCATCGCGCCACGCGGGATGATTGTGACGGCAGATGCCGCCGTCCAGAAATACGGGCATTCCGGTCGGGCGGGTGTCCTCCGGCATCCCCTCACACAGCCGGTGCCATGCGGCGCACAGCAATTCAGCGAGCGCCGCCGCGTTCCGATCCAGTATGGCGCGTGCGACCGCATCGCCTTCACGTGCCGCCGCAAATACCGCAGGGGACAACGAGGCGATCAGCGTTTTTCCCTCAGCATACAGGCGCGTCAGGGAATCCTGCACCGGCGCGCCCAGTGCATCGGCAAGTTTCGCCGAGAGAGCCGTCGGGCAACCGCGCCCATCCTGTGCGCGGAGCGCCGCCTCCAATGCCTGTCTGCCGATATCATAGCCGCTCCCGGCGCTGTCCAGCAGGTAGCCCCAGCCGCCGATGCGGAACACCTCCTGCCCGCGGCGCACAAAGCAGGCGCTCCCCGTGCCGCAGATAATGCAGGCTCCGTCCCGGTCGGGAAGCTCGGCGGAAAGCAGATTCACCATATCGGAATCAATCTCCACTCCGCCCGGCGCCGGAACGGTCGAGCGCAGACGGGCAGTCAGTCCCTCCCGATGGTTGAGCGCGCCGGATATGCCGCCGAATACGAAGCAGTCTGCCAGCGGCACACCCGCCTCGGTGGCAAGCACCTCCGCCAACGCACGGACAACAGCGGCGGATGCTTCCTCTCCCACGTCATTGGGGTTGGATGCACCGACGCACCGGCGTGCCAGTACCCGCCCGTCCTGTCCGACCAGCACCCCGTCTGTCTTGGTGCCGCCGCCGTCCAATCCGATCACATAGTTATGCATAGGTGCAGTCTCCCCTCCGGTTGACCGCAGTCAGCACGCCTTCGGTCTCGGAAACGGGTTCGGTTCCGGTTTCCGGCAGGATGCCGCTCTCCAGCGCCGGGATCAGCTTTTTCAGCTCAGCATAAGCGTTGACACGGTAAATATCCTTTGCCAGCATATCGAATTGCTTTTCGAGAGCGGAGGCGTATGCCGCGCGCAGCTCAGGCTTTTCTGTCAGAAGGCGGAAGACAGCCATGCAGTAGGACGGGTATTCCGCCCGCGAGGTGCCATCCATCAGCGGCTCCATATCCCGCGCAAAGGCGTACAGCGATGCGAGTGCGTGCAGCGCATCGCTGTCCTTTCCGGTCTCGCCGAAGGTCTTCCATGCGTCCCGACAGACAGCCGCCTCCGCCTGCGCGGTGCGGGCGGCATCCGACTGATCATGCCGCGAAAACAGCCACAAGCCCGCAAACAAAAGCGCCAGCACGGCTCCGGCGGCGGCAAGAATCAGGCACAGCCTTTCCTGCTTGGTCTCGGTGTTCATACAGCATCTTCCTTTCTTTTCTCTCTCGTCTTGCACAGCATTGGCATCACAGGACAGGATCCAGCGGCGCACCGGTTCGCGTCAGGCGATAGGACAGCGCCTCCTCCCCGGAAAGCAACGTCAGCGCCGGCAGATCGCCCGCAGGCAGTGTGACTGTCACAAGGAGGAGCTCACCCCCGGCAGAAGCCTCCGAGGCGCTGTATGCATACGTAATTTCCAGTTCGCAGTCTGCCACGCCATTCTCTGTCCGGCGCAACACTCTGCCTGTCGGCACGATGCCGGCGGAAGCCTCCGTCCGCAGGATCAGGTAGCGATGCGTCGTGCTTTCTCCGTCCTCATACGCGGAGTACAGGACGAAGGCATCAAACGCACCCGTGTCATCTTCCGCACAGCGCGCGATCCATGCCTCCACATCCGCATTCCCGGCGTAATTGGCGCGGTTCAGTCCGGCACGCAGAAGAAGTCCTGCCTGCTCTGCCGGAACCGTTTCCGCCGCGGCGGGCGCGGTGCTCTCTGCGGTGGGCGGTGTACCCTGCGAACAGCCGCCTGACAACGGTGCCGCAGCGACGAGAACGCCTGCGGCAAGACAGGCGGTGATGTGCCGGATCTTTTTGCGCATAGTTTCTGCCTCCCTGCTCTTCTGTCCGGATTCTGCCCGGGCAGTCATATTTCCGAACGGTTCCGTATAGGATACAGCATCACGGATATTCCGCCGGGCAAAGCCGTGTTTCCTCAAAGTTGCCCTTTATTATACAGGGTATCGGCGCCGATTTCAAGCGGTATTTATGAATTTTCGGGAAGAAGGCAAGCATCCTGTCGCCGGATTCTGCATTTTCGTCCGTCCGGGAGCGACACGGGTCGCAGTCCGTGCGGTGTATACTGATAGCCGCAGGAGGTGATGCGGATGACGACCGATGTATACGGTGACATACTGTTCCTGATCAATGCGGGCATGGACTGCCTGTCCTGTCTGCTTACCGCCCGGCTGCTGCGGCGACACATCCGGGGCGGGCGGCTGGCGCTTGCCAGCCTGCTCGGCGGTGTCTATGCCGTTGCGGCGCTGTTTGTGAACGTAGGGCGCGCAGCGGCACTGGCGCTGGACTGCCTGATGTGCCTGTGCCTGTGCGCACTGGTCTTTCTGCCGGGGCAGGAGGCAGGCAGGCGGCGGTGGCTGTCTGTTTTTCCGGCGTGCGGCGTATACCTGCTGGTCTCGCTGGTTTTGGGCGGCGTCATGACCGGGTTGTACAATCTTCTCAATCGGGCAGGCTGTCCCGATGCGTTGGCAGGCATGGGGGCAGACGGTCCCACCGCGTGGCTTTTTGCCCTGCTGGCATTGCTGAGCGGACTGCTGTCCCTTTGGGGCGGGCGGCTTTTCCGCCGGACAGGCAGCCGGCAGGAGGCAGAAGTGACCGTTGCGCTCGGGAATCGGAGCGTAACGCTCTCCGGGCTGATTGACAGCGGGAATCTGCTGACTGATCCGCTGGACGGAAAGCCTGTAATCCCGGTGCAGGCATCCGCCGCCGCGCCGTTGCTTTCGGCGGAGCTTGCCGCCTGCATTTCGGAGGGCAGCACCGATCCCGCCCGCCTGCGTGCGTTGCCGGAAGCGGCACGCCTGCGCATCATCCCGGCAGCAACGGCAACGGGGCACAGCCTGCTGATCGGCATCCGTCCCGACCGTGTGACCATACGCCTGCCGGACGCCGAAGGCGCTACCGAGGCGGTCGCTCTCATCGCTCCGCTGGAGTTGCCGGAAGCGGGCGAGGCAGGCAATCCCGCGTTGCAGGCACTCATTCCCGCCGCGTTGATCTGATGCGTCATCCCCAAGCGGCTTTGCCGCATATTTTACACATAGCACAAGGAGGATCATTCCGATGAAAACCGCCGCATACATACCGTTACATCGCGCCGTGCCCCTGTTTCTCTGCCCCCGCTGGCTTCTGCTCAGACGTATCCGCCCGCTGTTTTACATCAACGGACCGGATGTTCTTCCGCAACCGCTCTCGCGTGAGGAGGAAGCGAATGCCCTGCGTGCCCTGGAGTCCGGCGGGCAGGCACGCGAGGCGGCGCGCGCCCTGCTGATTGAGCGCAATCTGCGACTGGTCGCATTTCTGGCGAGGCGGTTCGAAAACACCGGTGTCGGCATTGAAGATCTGATTTCCATCGGCACCCTGGGACTCATCAAGGCAGTGGAGACCTTCCGGTCAGACAAGAACATCAAGCTGGCAACCTATGCCTCCCGTTGCATTGAGAACGAGATCCTCATGTACCTCCGTAAGATCAGCGGCAGGCAGGAGGTCTCCATCGACGAGCCGCTCAACTCAGACTGGGACGGCGGCGAGCTTCTGCTCTCGGATATTCTCAGCAGTGATGAACCGTCGGTCGTGGAGGAGCTGGAACGGGACGAGGAACGCGAGGCTCTCCGGCGTGCCGTGGACAGGCTGGAATCCCGGGAGCGGCTCGTCATCCGTCTGCGTTTCGGCTTGGACGGCAATCCGGAAATGACGCAGAAAGAGGTTGCGGATCTCCTGAACATCTCGCAGTCCTACATATCCCGGCTCGAAAAGAAGATTCTGCAAAAGCTGCGGCGGGAGATGGAGTGAGCCGCTGATCCGCGAGGCCGCCGATTCAGAGAAAAGTAAATGCCTTGTCCCGCGAAAAAATCCGCAAATGGGTTTACAAAATCGGAGGTTTGTGCTATAATAGACTGGATAGATTCCGGAGGATGCAGGAAAAAGGGGGGAGCACGTTGCCGATCATCCGAATGAAACCCGGCGATGTGCTGGAACTGAAAAAGAAGCATCCCTGCGGCTCGACCCGCTTCCGCGTACTGCGCGCAGGCAGTGAGGTGCGGGTACTCTGCCTCGGTTGCGGGCGGGACATGACTGTTGACCGCCTGCGGCTTGAGAAAGCGGTGCGGCGGGTGGAAACGCCCCCGGATACATCCGAAAGCAACGGATAAAACACGGCGTTTGAAGAAGAAAGGATAATCGGAACCATGAATCAGAATCAACCGGATATTCCCATGCACGAAACCGGCAATACAGCCGCTGCCGAAACGCGCATGACCCGCTTCCGCCGCCGTTTCGGCGCGTGGCGGCGTGAGTACGGCTACCTGCTCATTGCCGGAGGCGTGCCCGCCATACTTTTTCTGCTCCTGTACATTTCGCAGGGTGTGCATCCGTTCGGGGATTACAGCGTGCTGACGCTGGATCTGAACGCACAGTATATCGGCTTCTATAACGCCCTGTGGAATTTCATGCACGGAGACGGCAGTCTGCTCTACTCCTTCTCCCGTGAACTGGGCGGGGAATTTCTCGGTATTTTTGACTACTATGTGGCAAGTCCGTTTGCCTGGATCATTGCGCTGTTCCCCATAACGCGGATGCTGGAGGCTCTCCTGACGCTCTTCACGCTCAAAACCGGACTGATGGGGCTGACTATGGGCTTCTACCTGCACCGCCACAGCAACGGAAAGCCCAATCGGCTGGCGATCGTTGCCTTCTCCACCATGTACGCGCTCTGCTCTTATGCGATTGAGAACCAGAGCAACTCCATGTGGCTGGATGTCATGATCTGGTTGCCGCTGCTCACCTACGGGCTGGAGGAACTGATCAGGAAGGGACACTTCCGCCTGTTCGTATTCTCGTTCGCGATTACGCTGTACAGCCACTACTACATCGGCTACATGACGTGCATTTACGTTGTCGCGTACAGCTTCTTCTACTATTTCGCCCACAACCGTAACAACGAGAACAACCCGATGGGCGAACGCAATCACTTTGCCAAATCGGTCGGGCGCGTGGCTTTGTGGTCGGCTCTCGCCGTATGCATGGCGGCGCTGACGATCCTGTCTGCCAAGTACTCGCTCGGCTTCGGCAAGAACGACTTCTCCAATCCGAATTGGGACGTAACGCAGAAGTTTGACCTTTACCTCCTGCTCTACAAGTTCCTTCCCTCCTCCTATGACACCATCCGCCCGGCGGGTCTGCCCTTCGTTTACTGCGGCGTGCTGACCATCCTGATGGCGCCTGCCTTCTTCCTCTGCCGGAAATTCTCCGACCGGGAAAAGATCGCCGCCGGATGCTTCATTCTCTTCTTCGTCCTCTCCTTCGCGGTCAGTGATCTCGACCTCATCTGGCACGGCTTCCAGAAGCCCAACTGGCTCAACTATCGTTACAGTTTCATGCTCAGCTTCTTCCTGCTGACGCTGGCATACCGGGCGCTCACACAGGTAAATTTCATTCCCCGCAAATCGCTGCTGCTTGTCACCGCCGGGTGGTCGGTCTATATTCTGATTCTGCAGGCACTGCGCTCCCCCATTCTGGAACACCTGCTGGCGCTCCCCAATCAGCAGTCCAACCCCGACAACTTCAATGCCGTGCGCCCGTTCGCTACGGTGTGGCTGGGGCTGTTCTGCCTGCTTGCCTACTTTGTCCTGCTCTGCGTTGCCGGGCGCACAAAACGGGCGACCAATACCGTCACGGCTGTGCTGGCGTTCCTCGTCTGTACCGAAATGTTCCTCAGCGGACTGTCCGAAACGCAATCCTTCATCAAAGATGTGGGACACACCGGCTACTCCACCTACAACAACTACCTGAAGACCTTCCTGCCCATTGCCGAAACAATCCGGGACGGGGACGCCGGCTTTTACCGCACAGAAAAGACTTACAGCCGTCAGAAAACCGACAACTTCGCCCTGCATTTCAAGGGGATGACCTGCTCCACCTCCACGCTGAACCAGGATGTCATTGACCTGCTGGACACCATGGGGTGCGTGTCAAAATCCCACTGGTCAAAATACGTGGACAGCAACCCCGTGTCAGACTCCTTCTTCGGCATCCGGTACCTGGTCACGGATCAGGATATGTCCTACGTTTACGGTGAGCCGGTCTACAAGAACGAAGTCTTCCGGTACGATGAGGACTTCACCCCCGTAAACCGTCCGGATGTGTACCGCAACCCCTATGCGCTCTCCCTCGCCTTCGGCGTTGCCGATGCCTACGAGCAATTCCACGTGTTTACCGAAGACAACAAGGGCAAGCGTGTGGATGTATACAACACGCCGATGGATCTGTACAATGAGATGCTTACCGCCATGCTGGGTGAGGACAAGCTGGTCGAGGTCTTCAAAAAGACAACACAGGTCACGCCGACCGCCAGCGCCGAAACCTCCAACTGCACCTACGGGAATACCATTGACAACCACTACAAGTGGACGGTAGACAGCAAGGATACCGAAGCCTCCATCACGTTGCACTATGACGTCCCCACGGGAACCGAGCTTTACCTTTACATTCCCAGCGGCTATCCGCGCGAGGTCAAAGTTGCGGTCAACGGCTCCTCCAAAGGCGGCTTTGAGGGCGGCTCGGATTCCACCTACCGTCGCATCGCTTCACTGGGCAAGGTGACCAAGTCCGATCTCACGCTGAAGCTCACCATCAAGAATAGCTCCAACAACCTGTATATCCGGCAGAAGAATACCGAGGGCAAGGTGTACGACTCCTATATCTACTACATCGACATGGATGTGTTGACGGATGCCATGACCCGCCTGCAACAGATGGGCTACCGGATTGATGACAATTGCCCGGATGACCACATGACCGGCAGTATCACGACCCGGCAGGACAGCCAGCTGATCGCTACCACCATTCCCTATGACGAGGGATGGAACGTGTACGTGGACGGCAAAAAGGTAGAGGTGTGCCGGACAGCGGATGCTCTGCTCGGCTTCCGCATTGACGGTGCCGGAGAGCATACGCTGGAAATGCGCTATATGCCGCATACTGTCTCCTTCGGACTGGCAGTTTCCATTGTGGCGATACTGATCTTTGTCGTGCTGCTGGTTCTGTACCGTCGGCTGGTGCGCATCCCGGTTCTGCGCGGTGTACTGACCGTTCCCGGTGAGCCGCTCCCGACCGCCGAGACGGCAGAGGACAGCGCGGCTGTCCTGCCCGGCGACATCGGATACGAGACGCCGGACGTGGATCCGGTACCGCCTGATGCGCCGGATGACATTGACGAGGCGCCCGATCCCAAGGACGCCCGGGCACACGGCAAAAAGCCGGACAAAAAATAACCCCCACGGAGTCGGGCGCACCCGCCCGGCTCCGTTTCCTTCCCCGAAACAATGCCCAAACGAAAGGATTCCGTTGCATGTTTTACTACATAAAAGGCGGGCTGACCGTCTCCACCCCTTCGCTCGCCGTTGTCGAGGCGGCGGGGGTCGGCTACAGCATGACTATCAGTGAAACGACCTACCGTTCCCTGCCCCGCCCCGCGCTGACCGCTCCGCCGGAAGTCCTGCTGTATACATACCTGTCGGTGCGCGAGAACGACATCGAGCTGTTCGGATTCCGCGATGAGCGCGAGCTTTCCTCCTTCCGGATGCTCCTGTCCGTATCCGGCGTCGGTCCCCGGGCGGCGCTGTCCATCCTGTCGATCATGACGCCCGAAAAATTCGCTCTTGCAGTCTGTGCAGAGGATCGCAAGGCAATCTCCAAGGCTCCCGGCATCGGTCCCAAGACAGCTGCCCGCATTATCCTGGAGCTGAAGGACAAGCTCATGAAGGAAACGCACATGGACGACAGCGACCTTTCCGCCGCCATCACCGATCACACTGCCGAGGCAGCCGGGGCACCCGCACGCGGGAAGCTGAGCGAAGCGCAGGACGCGCTGCTGGTGTTGGGATACACCCGTGCCGAGGCGCAGAGTGCGCTGAGATCCATTGACATAGCCGCACTGTCGCTGGAGGACATCATCAAGGAAGCACTCAAGAAGCTGATGAAACCGTAAAGGGAGGACAAGCGAATGAACAGCAAGCAGAAGAAGCGCGCCCCTCTCGGCGCGGACACCGCCGACGAGGGATTGGATCTCGCCGATCTGGTCAACGTCGCCTACGACCGCGATGACAGTTATAGCAACGATAGCAATGATTTCGACTTTGAAAACCGTATTGTCTCGCCGACCGAAGCGCCGGAAGATATCGATCCGGAAGCCTCGTTGCGCCCCCGGCGGCTGGAGGACTACATCGGGCAGGACAAAGTCAAGGAAAACCTGCACGTATACATGGATGCGGCGCGTCTGCGCCACGAACCGCTGGATCACGTCCTGCTCTATGGCCCGCCCGGACTCGGCAAAACCACGCTGTCCAATATCATAGCGGCTGAGATGGGTGTGAATCTGCGCATCACGTCCGGTCCGTCCATCGAAAAGAAGGGCGACCTTGTGGCGCTGCTGACCAACCTCAACGAGGGGGACGTACTGTTCATCGACGAGATTCACCGCCTGCCCCGCATGATCGAGGAGATTCTGTACCCCGCGATGGAGGATTTCGAGGTGGATTTCGTTATCGGCAAGGGACCGACCGCCCGGAGCATCCGTATTGATCTGCCGAAATTCACACTGATCGGTGCGACTACCCGTGCCGGACAGCTGACAACGCCTCTGCGCGACCGCTTCGGCGTCATCTTCAAACTGGAACTGTATACCCCGGAACAGCTGGCACGCATCGTACAGCGAAGCGCCTCCATCCTGGGCATTCCCATCTCGCCGGACGGTGCCTTTGAACTGGCATCCCGGTCGCGCGGCACGCCGCGTATCGCAAACCGTCTGCTGAAGCGCGTGCGGGATTTCGCGCAGGTGCAGGGCAAAGCCGAAATTGATGCCGCCACGACCGGCTACGCGCTGGACAGGCTGGAAATCGACAACCTTGGTCTTGACAATATCGACCGCCGCATGATGGAGGCAATCATCCGATTCTACGGCGGCGGACCGGTGGGTCTGGACACACTCGCCGCTACGGTCGGGGAGGAAGCCGTCACGATCGAGGACGTGTACGAGCCGTACCTCATGCAGCTCGGCTTTGTCAGCCGCACACCGCGCGGACGCTGTGTCACGCGGCTTGCCTATGAGCATCTCGGCATCACACCGCCGCCCGGCAGCGGTATACCGGGCGCCGCCGGCACACAGATCAGCACATTCGACGTGGAGAACGAATGAATTCTGCTTGCTACTCTGTAAAATTTCAAAAAAGCTATAGACTTGCGCCCGTAAATATGGTATAATTCCCATACACACCCCGACGCACTCCGGGAAGCGGGAAGCCTCAAGCGGCGGGAACAAGGATAAATACTCAAATCAAGTCAAGGAGCTGCCTATGAGATCGAAACCAAGCAGAGCCGTTTTGCTCGGACTGTGCGCTTGCCTTCTGTACGGCGGTTGCACTGTCCCAAACGGTAATTCGCCCGAAACAGGGCCGGTAACGGAGGAAACCGATATGTCTGATACGATGTCAGAAACCAACCGCATGACCGAAACCGAGACCGAAGGGCAGGAGGGGTATATTCCCCATGCCAAGCAGGTGGATTTTTCCCGTTTTGACGAGGAAATGCTGAAAAAGACCTTCCCGAATTCCGTCGCCACGGATGTGTCGCTGTGCGCGGAGGGCGTGCTGATGACGGCTCGGAGCAAATCCAATGACCCGCAGGTCACGTTCAACATCAGCGACATGTACCGCGCCGCCGGGTACGAACAAACAGCCACAGGCAGTTGTGTGCCCTTCGCCCCCGAGGATGTCAAGACCATCGTGCTTAAAATCAAAGGCAGCACGAGCGGACTTTTGGAATTCTTCTATGCCACCGGCAGTCTGACGACCGCCACGGCGGACTGTTCCGTCACCGGCTCCTATATCGGCGGCGAGGACTGGTGGTACGTCATGCTCGATCTCAGCCGTCAACGCAACGGGCAGTATACCGAGCGCTTCAACAACGGTTGCCGCATCGACTGGTCCACGGACGTCCAAAAGGGAGACACCTTCATTCTGGGGGAAATGCTGTTCTTCTCCAACCGGAGTGAGGGGAAAGCCTATGCGGACAGCCGTAACAAAATTGCCTCGACCACGATAGGAAAAACCGGCTACGGCGATGATATGCCTGCCGAGGGGGTGGAAGCCGGCTACTACGTCTGCCTCTACCAGAACAAGCTTGGCAGCGATGCGGCAGGGGTGAGCGCAACCTTTGGGACAACCGGTCTGGAGGACGCAATATCCTTCTGCAACAGTCGCAAACAACTCGGCTACCGGGTTTCCGATGAGAAAGGCAACGTGGTTTATGCGCCTTACACACTGCTCCAGTGCGACATTCTCCGCGAGGCAAAGTACGTGACAACATACGCACGCGAGAACCATTTCACCTACGGCGATGCGCCCATCAATCCCGCCATCAACAACCGGGCAAAGAAAGTAAGCTGTGACCGGTTGGTCTGCTGGGTCATGTATCGTGTCGGATTTACCGACCAGCCCTTTACGCAGGGTGTTGTGGTATCTGCCATGCACACCTGGTCGGAGGAAAACGGCTTTATTGAAATCACGGACAAGAACGACCTTCAGCCGGGTGACATCATCCTGGTGAAGCCGAACGGTTCCGGCACCTATGCTCTGCACACCTTCCTGTTTGCCGGCGCCGCCCGCCAAAAGGGGATGTATTTCCGCTATGACCACGGTTCCGATACCCGGATTATGTCGCATCAGCCCAATGTGCAGGAGCTGGAGCTTCCCGGTGCACCCTTCTGGCGCGCCTACCGTCCGGTCGCAACCGCTACAAATAACATATACTACGACCGGTACTATGCGGACTGAAACGCACGGTAGGAAACAAACAGCACGATCATTTTGCAAATGAGAGGTATCAGCATGAGTATAACACAGATCCCCTTTGGAAAACTGCCCTGCGGCAGGGATGCTACCCTGTACATCCTGCGCAATTCAAAGGGCTTTTGCGCATCGGTGTCGGACTTCGGCGCAACTCTGGTCAGCATTCTGGCACCCGACCGCACGGGACGCCTGACCGATGTGCTCTGCGGCTTTGAGTCTGCGGACGTATACGCCCGCGCAGACGGCTATCTGGGCGCGACAGTGGGGCGTTTCTGCAATCGCATCGCGCGCGGACGGTTTGAACTGGACGGCGCTGTGTACGATACCCTGTATATCAACGATGGCGGCAACCACCTGCACGGCGGCAAGGTAGGCTTTTCGCACCGTCTGTGGAGTCTCGACGGAATGGTGGACGGAGAGGAGCCGGCTTTGACTCTGCGTCTCCGCTCCCCGGACGGCGAGGAAGGCTACCCCGGCAATCTGAACGTGGCTGTGACCTTCTCTGTATCGGCAGACAACGCGCTGTCGGTGCATTACATCGCCCAAACAGACAAGGCAACGCCGATCAACCTGACCAACCACGCCTACTTCAACCTGGGCGGCTTTGCCTCCGGCAATGTACTGGATCAGGTGCTGTGGCTGGATGCGGAATCCTACCTGCGCGGTGACGCGGGACTTGTCCCGACCGGCGAGGTGGTTCCCGTCGCGGGGACGCCGTTTGATTTCCGGCATCCCAAGCCGATCGGGCGCGATTTCCATGCGGAGGACAACGACCTCAGGCTGGCAGGCGGTTACGACCATTGCTTCAATTTCACCGGCTGGGAGCGCGGCGATCACCGGTTGCTGCTGCGCGGCTCGCTGTATGACCCGCATTCCGGACGCAAGCTGGAGCTTTTGACCGATTCCCCCTGCGTCCAACTTTATACCGCCAATTTCCTGAAAAACCCCGCTTTCCCCCTGCGCGGCGGATACCCGCAGCAGACACAGCACGCCGTATGCCTGGAAACGCAGAAAATGCCGGACAGCCCCAACCATCCGGAATTCACCGACAGCATCCTGCGCCCCGGTGAGATTTTCGATTACACGACAGTCTTCCGTTTCTCGGCGGAGTAATCGGTTTGTGCAATAAACATAAAACAGTACGCGAACGCCCGGGCAATATGCCCGGGCGTTCGCAACAATCTATCGGTATACTCAGTTCCCGCACTCCACGCTGATCTCGTTGAACAGCCGCAAAAGGTCTGAGACCTGCACCGCCTGCTTGTCGGCGCCGGATACATCCAGCACCGCGCGCCCCTCGTGCATCATCAGCATCCGGTTGCCGTACTCCACGGCGTAGCGCAGATTATGCGTGACCATGAGCGTGGTCACACCTTTTTCGGCGACGATGCGTCCCGTGATCTGCATGACGGTCTCGGCAGTCTTGGGATCCAGTGCCGCCGTATGCTCATCCAGAATCAGCAGATCAATAGGCGTCATAGTGGACATGAGCAGTGAAAGTGCCTGCCGCTGACCGCCGGACAGGGATCCCACCGGGATGTCCATCCGATCCTCCAGCCCCAGACCGACCGACGCGACCAGCTCCCGGAACAATCCTGCCTTGCGACGGCTGACCGCAGGCGTAAATCCATAGGGCTTTCCCTTGTTTGCAGCCAGCGACAGGTTTTCCAGGATGGTCATATCCGGTACGGTGCCCATGGCGGGATCCTGATACACCCGCCCGATTGCGGCGGCGCGTCGGTGCTCCGGCAGAGCAGTCACGTCCCTGCCGTCAACCAGGATGCGTCCCCCATCGCACGGGAGCGATCCGCACAGGATATTCAGCATCGTGGTCTTCCCGGAACCGTTTGAACCGACAACAGACACGAAATCCCCGTCCTGAATGTCCAGGTTAAAGCCGCGGAACAGATGGGACTCATTGACCGTTCCCCGGTTGAAATACTTCTGGATACCTTCCAATCGGATCATGCCCGCGCACCTCCTTCTGCCCGTTTTGCTTTCAGTCTGCCAAGCAGACGCGACAACTGCCGATTGCCGACCAGAATAAGGGCAAACAGCACCGCATTGAGCAGTTTGAGGTAGATGCCGTTTGTATCGACCAGCACAAGGTAATTCAGGCAGAGGGAGTAAATGACGGCACCGACTGCCACAGCCGTAGTGTTCCGCACAAAGCGCAGGCGCGCAAACAGACTCATACCGATGATGACAGATGCCAATGCCAGCACGACCTTTCCACTGCCGGATGTGTTGTCATAGCTCATGGTGTATTGCGTATAGACGGCACCGGACACGGCAGAGAATCCGTTGGCAAGCGCCAAGCCGAGTATCTTGTAGTTCCCGGCGTCCCGCCCCAGCGAGACCACAACCCGGCTGTTACTCCCGGCGGCACGGAGCATATACCCCATACGGGTTCCCAGAAACAGGTCGATCAACAGCTTGAAAAGCAGCACCATGCCGAACAGAATGCCGATTGTCGCCCCCTTCTCTGCCATGCCGGACAGACCGAGATCAAACAGACTGCGCATACCGTGCCCACGGTAGGAAAAGATCGTCGTGGTATAACCGCCCGGCGTCAGCAGCTGTGTCAGTGCCAAGGTGACCGACAGCAGAGCCGTCATAACGATGATCGCCGAGAGCAGCGGCGTAATCTTCAGCTTAACGTGGAGCAGTCCCGTGACTGTCCCGGCAAGGGCGCCTGCTGCGAAGGAGAGCAGGACGGCAAGGACCGGCGGCAGGTTCAGCCGGAACAGAAGCACCGTGCAGACGACACCGCCCAGGGGGAAGGTGCCGTCCACAGACAGGTCGGGAAAATCCAGGATGGAGTACGAAATGTATACGCCGAGTGCCAGCACGGCAAAGCAGAGTCCCATCTGCAGACCGTCCAGCGTGGTATTCAGAAACAGCATGGTGCAGAGTTCCCTTTCAGTTTTTTACATCGGTAAGCGTCAGTCCGTCCGGCACGGTCAGTCCCAAAGTCCGGCAGACTTCACTGTTGTAGTAGTTGGCAGGGTCGGTGATGGTGGCAACCGGAATATCGGCGGCAGACTTCCCGCCCAGGATTGCGGCAGCGGCGGTGCCGGCAGATTTCCCGACCGTAACGTAGTCGATGGATGCCGATGCGGCACAGCCGACCTTGACCTGCTCAATCTCGGAGCCGAACACGGGGATCTTTTTGGCGTTGGTCAGCGGCAGAATATTGCTTTCCAGCTTGCCGACGATGGTGTTATCCAGCAGGTTCACGAAGCAATCCACGCCCGCATCCAGAAGAGCATGCACCTGCGTGTCAATGGTGGTAATGTCGGACACAACACGGTCGGAAATCTCCATGCCGGTGTACGCGCCCGCAGCCTTCTTCAGCTCCGCGAGTTGGTAGGGGGACGAGGATTCATCGGAGGAGTACAGCACGCCGATTTTGAGATCGGTCTTGCCCATAAAGGCGGTCACAACCTCCAGCTGTTTGGAAAAATTCGGCACGTCGGAAGAACCGGTCACATTCCGGTAGTTAGCCATGGTCGCCTGATCGGTGACAGCGCAGTACACAACCGGTATGGCACCGTCCGCCTCATTGGCGGCGGTAACGGCAGAGGGGGTCGCAATGGCAAGAATGACAGCGGCGCCCTTATTGACCAGCGTTTTTGCCTGCGACTGCGCGGTTGTCATGTCAAAGTTGCTGTTCAAACGCTGGATGTTGTAGGCGGAGAGATCAAGCCCGCTTTCCTCCAGCCCCTGCATAATGCCGTCATAGCAGTTATTGAGCGACTCGTGCGAGCCGAACTGGAGGATGCCGATGATCGGCTTCCTGCTCCCGCAGGCGGCAAACGACAGGGTTGCAAACATGGTGAGCAATACGGCAAGGGTAGCGGAAACCGCTCTGAACAATCTGTGGTTGCGTTTCATAGTAATGATTCCTTTCTGAATTTTTTATTTGAAAATGTCCATTCAACGGATAGTACAGGATGGTCGCCTGCTCATTACAGTGTCCGGCGGCGCACCGCCATCGCGCTATATACCGTATCCTCCTTTCCCCGGTACAGCGACCGAAAAAAACAAAAAAGCCCGCACAGACACATTGTCTGTCCGGGACGAATACCGATAAACAGTACCCGTGGTACCACCCACATTCAGGTCGTCCTGCCCTGTCATTCGCTGACCGTCACTGTCCGACCTGCACTCAACGCGTAATACCGCTCTGCGGCTCATACACGGCGTTTTGGTAACGGGAACGCACCCCGTCGGTTGCTACTGACGGAGGATTTCCTCCGCGTTCGTCCGCCCTCTGAAGTCCATTCACCCCTGCTTCCTCCGCCGCGCTTCCACCGTGCCGCAGCTCTCTGTGGGATTCTGTCGGGGGCTACTCCTCTTCATCTTTGGTTTGAATGGGATGATTCTATCACATTTGCCGCGCCCTGTCAAGGGGGATTTCCAAAAAAGTTAATGTTATATTGAACAAATATTTTGCAAAAGCTTGCATGAATTTTTATGTCGTAAATTGGCGGTTTTCTATTTACTTTGTGAAGATTCTGTGATATACTATACGGCGATCAGGGTCACGGAACGGCAGATGCGTTAAGTGAGTTCGTTGCGCTATAGAAAGGGAGTCCACCGGTTGCCCGGTGCGTCCCCCTCTGCTGTCTGGCATACGTCAGGCACTTTTTTTATGGCACAAGGAATAAACCGGAGCCGGGACTCAAATATTTGAGGAGGATTTCTCATGAAACTCGTCTACGGAATCAAGGACAAGCCCCGCTTCCCCCAGCTGCTTGCGTTTGCCTTCCAGCAGCTGCTTGCCATTATGGCGGCAACCATCGCGGTGCCCATGATCACCTCTGGTCACTACGACAATTTTGACCTGTCGATGAGCACAGCCGCTGCGCTGATCGGTGCAGGCTTCGGCACCATCGTGTACCTGCTGTTCACCAAGTTCAGAAGCCCCGTGTTCCTCGGCTCGTCCTTCGCCTTCCTCGGCTCCATGGCGGCTGCCTTCGGCGGTGCCGTGTCCATGCAGGTCGGCTACCTCGGACTGCTAATCGGTGCGGTAGCTGCCGGTCTGGTGTACGTGATCATCGCGCTGATCGTCAAGCTGGTCGGCGTCAACTGGCTCAACAAACTGATGCCCGCCGTTGTCATCGGTCCCACGGTTGCCATCATCGGTCTGTCGCTTGCCGGAAACGCTGTCAGCGATCTGCAGACCGCGCCTGCCGGCGGTCACAAGTTGCTTGCGGTGCTGTGCGGTCTGATCACGCTGGCTGTGACCATGCTCTGCTCCGTGTACGGCAAGAAAAGCCTCAAAACCATCCCCTTCATCATCGGCATCCTGGCAGGATATGCCGTTGCCCTGGTGTTCACGCTGATCGGCAAGGCGACCGACACGGCAAGCCTGCTTATCATCAATCTGGATTCCTTCAAGAGCCTGACAGCGGACGGCGTGTCGGTCAATACCTTTATCAACACCCACATCTTTGAGCAGATGACCTTCACCAATGCGTTTAAGGGTGTCAAGGATCTGAGCGGTGCCTATGTTGCCAATATCCTGTTCGCTTATGTTCCGGTTGCCTTCGTGGTGTTTGCCGAGCATATCGCTGACCACAAGAACCTCTCCTCCATCATTGATCAGGATCTGCTGACGAACCCCGGTCTGTCCCGCACACTGCTTGGTGACGGTGTCGGATCGGCTGTCGGCGCCTTCTTCGGCGGTTGCCCCAACACCACCTACGGCGAGTCGGTCGGTTGCGTGGCAATTTCCGGAAACGCTTCGATCGTGACCATCCTTGCAACAGCTGTCATGGCGATCCTCGTCGCGTTTGTGAATCCCTTCGTGGTGTTCCTCTCCTCCATCCCCAACTGCGTCATGGGCGGTGTTTGCATGGCTCTGTACGGCTTCATCGCGGTTTCCGGTCTGAAGATGGTGCAGAAGGTCGATCTGGAGGACAACCGGAATCTGTTCGTGGTTTCCGCCATTCTGATCTCCGGTATCGGCGGTCTGTCCCTGACCATTGCGCTGGGTAAGGGGCACTCCATTACCATCACCTCCATTGCCTGCGCCCTGATCCTTGGCATCCTGACCAACGTCATGCTGAGCAGAAAGAAAAAGGACAAGTCCGGCAAGTAAAAATTGCACATTTTTCCCGCAGGGCAGGCGGAATTATTCCCGTTCGCCCTGCACAAGCTATCCCCGGAGCCTGCTGTTTCTGACAGGTTCCGGGGGTAGTTTTTATGAATAATTCGTACGAATCAGACACCACGGCACCCTGCGGCACCGCGTGCGGCGGGGATATTCTCGCCTGCCTGCCGATTCCCGCCTCCTGCGCACAGGCGTTGCGGCGACTCCGGGCGCCGGCACTACGCGTGCAGTACAGCATGGAGAAGCAGTTCGTCCCGGATCTCGACGCCGCGCGCGGCGCGGCATCCGGAAGCACCGGCACAGGATCCTGCGCCGGGCAGAGCAGTCCGCAGGAAAGCGGGCAGGACAGCGAATTCGGAAGCGGCTGGAGCGGTCAACCGCAAAGCACCGCAGGCAATAAGCAGAGCGGCGGGCAGAGCAACACACCCGGCACCATGCGCGAACAGGGTTCGTTCACCGTGCGCCTGTTTGATTTGGCGGTCGGCAGCGTGCTGGTACTGACTGCGGTCTGCATGGTCAAATGCTGCTGCGGCATGAAGCGGGTATGCCGCCGTTGGTTCTGACTTGCAGGGGGCACCAAGCCCCCTGCCGTAAGGAAGCACCGATGCCGGAAAATACCGGCATCTTTTTTTCTGCACCTTGACGGCGCGCGCCGGATGTGATATAATGCAAGCAGTTCCGATTACATACCACACAAAGGAGGTTTTTCCATGGCATTTTCAGGTTTTCTGGACAGCAAGCGCGGTGCCTGCCGCGCACTGGTCGCCGAGTTGCGCCGCAGTTTCGCCTACGTCAGCATTCTCGGAACCGATGTCCGTGCAACCATGTTCCACACCAACCGCCGTTCCTCGGCTATCTGCGATGGCGAAGGCGAGTGCGGCTTCGTCGTCCGGATGCACAACGGACGCGCATTCTTTGAGTATTCGCTGGACGACATCACCGGCGACCCAGCCGTACTGGCTGACCGTATTCGCGCGGCGGTCGCGGCTGATCCGTCACTGAACGAGCGCATGATCGTATGCGCTGTCCCGGACGATCAACCGCTGAAGCAGGATTTTGTCCGGGAGTCGGACTTTTCGGACTATGCGGACGGCGATCTGTTGTCTTTCTGCACGGGGCTGCGCGATGAGATCCTTCAACGCGACGAACGGTTTCTCAACGTTGTCGTAATGCTCCAGCCGTTCACGGTCTCCAAGCTGTTTGTTTCAGAGCACCGGGAGCTGTCCCAGCATTACGGCTGGGCCAATGGCTTTCTTGCGGTCATCTGCCGGGACGGCAGGATGGTGCAGGCGAGAGAGTGCGCCTACTCCAATCAGATCGCGGATCTGATGCGTACTATGCCGGGTCTTGTGGACAGGCTGGTTGACAAGGCGATCCACCTGACGCGTGCCACGCCCATTGAGCCGGGCGTGTACGATGTCATCACCGACAGCTCTATCTCCGGTCTGATCGCCCACGAGGCGTTCGGGCACGGAGTGGAAATGGATCAGTTTGTCAAGGATCGCGCGCTTGCCAAGCACTGCGTCGGACAGTATGTCGCATCCCCCATTGCCAATATGCGTGACGGCGCGGCGGCAGCGCTCAGCGCGGCTTCCTACTTCTTCGACGATGACGGTGTACTCGCACAAGATACACAGATAATCAAGGACGGCATCCTGGTCGCGGGACTGTCCGACCTGGCTTCCGCCGCCGAGCTGGGTTGCGCACCATCCGGCAACAGCCGCCGACAGTCCTACCGCCGCAAAGCGTATGCCCGCATGACCAATACCTTCTTTGAGCGCGGCACCGACAAACTGGAGGATATGATAGCCTCCGTCCGGCACGGCTATATGCTGTTTGAGACCAACAACGGCATGGAGGATCCCAAAAACTGGCAGATTCAGTGCACGGCGGAATACGGCATCGAAATTGTGGACGGCAAGCTGACCGACCATTATGTTTCCCCGGTCGTCATGAGCGGCTTTGTGCCTGATCTGCTCAAGTCCATTTCCATGGTTTCCGATGGCTTTGAAGTCATCGGCGCAGGGCAATGCGGCAAGGGTTACAAGGAGTGGGTGCGCGTCTCGGACGGCGGACCGAATCTGAAAGTGAGGGTAAAGCTGGGATGAAGATCATGGATATTCAAAAACTGCTTGGACAGAATCGGGAAATCGGCGGATTCCGGATCGTATCGACCAAGACCGACTCCTACGAGCTGTTCTTTGTACACCGGAAGCTGGAAACGGTTCGTGCTACCGACACGGACACCGTCAGCGTAACCGTTTATGTCAATCACGACGGCAAGGTCGGTGATTCGACCTTCTCGGTTTACGGTTCCATGGGTGAAGCGGAAGTCGCGGATCGGATCGCCGCTGCCGCCGAGCGTGCCCGTTTGGTGTTCAACGAGCCTTACGAGCTGCCGGAGGGCGGCGTGCTTGAGGCGGAGTTGCCCTCCAACCTCCGGGACGCCGAGCCGCGTGCGCTTGCCGCCGGGATTGCGGACGCTGTGTTCGCCGCCGACTGCGTGGAGGGTGGTTCCATCAATGCAACCGAAATCTTTCTGTACCGCGACACGGTACGGGTCGTCAACAGTCGCGGCATTGACAAGACGCAGGTCAAATACCGCGCCATGATCGAAGCAATCCCGACTTTCACAGAGGGGGAGGATTCCGTCGAGCTGTATGAGGCGTACCGCTTTACCGATTTTGACCCGGCTCGCGTCACGTCGGAGATCGCAGAGAAGATGCAGGAGGTTTCCCTGCGTCGCCGGGCGCAAAAGCCTGCCACGCCCATGACCGCCCGCGTCGTACTGCGCAGCAAGGAGATCGGCGAGCTGATGTCCGAGCTGGCAGGCGACCTGAATTATGCCAACGTGTACGCGCAAGGTAATCTTCACAAAAAAGGGGAAGCCTTACAGGGGGATACGCCCTCCGGCGACCCACTCACGCTGACGCTTTGCGGGCAGGTACGCGGTAGCGGAAACTCTGCCTTCTTTGACGGAGACGGCGTTGCGCTGACCGATACAACGGTTATTCGGAACGGAATCGTTTCTGCGTACTACGGCACGCATCGGTTTGCCTCCTACCTCGGCGAACCGGAAACCGGCGACCTGCCCTGCCTGCGGCTGGAGCCCGGCAGTCTGACCGCGGACGAGCTGAACGCAGAGCCGTGGATCGAGTGCGTTTCCCTGTCCGGATTGCAGGTCGATCTGTACAACGATTACATCGGCGGCGAGATACGACTGGCATATCACCACCGGGACGGCAAATCCCTCCCGCTGACCGGCATCACCATGAGTGCCAAACTGTCTGACGTGCTGGGTAGCCTGCGCCTGTCCGATACGACATCTGTCAACGACAACTACGAAGGACCGGACAAAATGCTCCTGCGCGGCATGGCAATTCTGTAACCCTCGGACGCATGAGGGGTGTAAAAACTCAAAATGAGTTTTTACACCCCTTTTGTGCAGCTTTTCCTCCCCTCCCCTTCCACAACAGGAAAAACAAGAAAAATGTTCCCACTTTAATCCTGTATTTTTTTGCAAATCCCCGCGTGTTTACCGACATTGGTTGCATAACGGGGATTCTGCCGCCCGAATGCCTGCATTTGCATTGTATATATATTGTTACCGCGTATTATGCATTTTGCCATACAAAGCGCCTCGATTTGCGTTAATAATGCCCTGTTATGCCGCATTTTTCTTTTCGATCCTGCTTGACAATGGTAACCGGTTCCGAATCCGGAACAAAATGCCCCCTGAACGCCACTTTTCACTTTATTGGCGGATTAAATCCGCATTCGGAATGTGGTATAATAGTACCATGAGCTGGCGCCATGCGGCAGCCGCCCGTAATCTGTTCATTTTTACAGGGAGGTAAGGGTATGCAAACCCAGAATCAGGAACAACCGCAAGTCATTTTCCACGATGAGAGCCTGGCTGACCATATGTCGGGCAACTGCCATGCATGGCGATTCACGGCACTGCGCAATTGCGCGTATCCGGTCGGCAACCGTACGGTGTACTGCACCCTGTACATAATCGACCGCGCAGATGCAGTCGGGAATCGCGCCTCTCTGGCAGGTACTGCATCGGCGCACTTTGCGATCGGTCTTGATTCCGGAGCAGAGCGGGCGCTATGCCTGCTCGACCGCGTGCATCAACCGGCGGAGCAGGTATTTGAACTGCTGACCCGCCATGCGGTAACGCCCTGCCATTTGACGGATGTACTGGAGGATATGGCTGCCGTTTCGTGAGTCTGCTTTGCTCTGCTCAGCCGGCGGTGCAGTGCGGCGTTCTGTTTTCTCGGACACCTGCATAGGATGTTCTATCCGATACGGATGGAGGAAACCCTATGTCTGCTAAAGCGTTTTGCATATGCCGCCGACTGTTGCTTCCGGGATTGGCTGTACTGCTGACACTGCTGCTCTGCCTGTCTGCGTGGCTGCTGGCTGATGGCGGTCCCAGCCTGCTCCGGGCTACCCCTGCAACTCCGGACATCCGGACGAATGCAGGGACGGACAGCTTTCCCTTCCGCTGTGTGGTCATAGACGCAGGTCACGGCGGGGAGGACGGCGGTGCGCAGAGCGCCGACGGTCTGCTTGAGAAAGACGTCAATCTGTCGGTAGCCCTCTGCCTCCGGGATTACCTGGAAGCGGCAGGCATCCCGACCGTCTTGACACGCACGCAGGATAAGCTGCTGTATGACCCGGCGGGGCACTATCGGGGCAGGAAAAAGACGCTGGATCTGGCTGCCCGGCTGGCGATAGCCCAGGCAGTGCCGGACAGTCTGTTTGTCAGCATCCACATGAATTCCTTTCCCCAACCGCAGTACAGCGGCGTGCAGGTGTGGTATGCCCCTTCCGATCCGGCATCCGAGCGGGTAGCGTCATGTATTCAAACGCAGGCGCGTCTGCTCGCCCCCGCAAACAGACGCCGCCCGCAAGTGGCAGGCTCCAACATTTTCCTGCTGGACAGACTGGAGACCCCGGCGGTTCTGGTCGAGGGCGGTTTCCTGTCAAACCCGGAGGAAGCGGCTCGTCTTGCGACCGACGCTTATCGGCAGCGGTTGGCATTCGTTCTGTTTCTCGCGCTCAGTTCTTGCGATTGAGGAATCGCAAGCCAGCAAGCCCCCGGTGCGCATAGACGGGTATCCGTAAAACAGTTAATCCTCCGTATGGCTTAGACTATGCGGAGGATTTGTTTATGTCTAATCTTCAAACTTGCTGGCGGCAAACGGTTTGTCAAAGCCGTTTGCGGACGGCAAGTCCACAGGGGATAGCCGCTTTAGCAGCGCAAGGGGGGTGTAGCCACCTTGACGGAACGAAGTGACGCAACATTCTCGGTCATGCAGTATCCTCCTGCTGACGGAGAATGAAGCTCCGCAGGACGCATGATACTCCCGTTAGGAGAGTATAGAAGTGCGCCCTTTAGTTCCTAAAGGGTTTTTATCAGTTCGACAAACAGGAATTTGTCGCTAACTACTACTTCTATGAATCAAAGAATTTTTCTGCAAACCATACATCCTTCAATCTGTCTACAAAATTCAAATCCATACTTTTTGTACATAGATAAAGGACCGTGATAAGCATGATTTTCATTGTTTGCAAATGGATACGCTTCTACCAAATCAAATCCATCGACTTTTGCATCCTTACATATATATTCAAGCAAGGCGGTGGCAACGCCACATCCCCTATATTTAGGTGTAACAGAAAAGCAAACGATGGATTTGATTTTTTCACCGTTGTCAGGTACTTCTTCTGCAAAATTAAAATTGACGTTATTGTACGCTTTTTTATTATTCGAATTGCACCATCCAACAACCTTTCCTTGAACATATGCTAAATATCCCTGCATGCGACCGCTTTTTATGAAGTTGATTGCTTGTTCTCTATTGAACTTAGCACAATCTTTATCGCAGTCCCATCTTCGTTTCTTTTCCAACTCGCTATCCCAATGATAGCACATACAATAACATCCACACCATTCATCATTGTCCGAAAAGGCATCGTTATCAAAATAAGATAACCAATCATCCAATAATTCAATAGTCAGTTTGCAAATAGATATTTCCATAATGATTCCTCCGTCAAATTCTGATTTGTTGCTCAATTTTTGTATTCAAATTGTACCATAAAACTTGTGAACAATTCTACCGCAACTTTAGAATATATGAGAAAAGTCCGAACAGTTTTCTGCCCGGACTTCCTCACTCAATCGTAAATCAATTCGATTTTCACAATTTCCTCTGCCTGTGCCTTGCAAGCGTTCATCTGCCGTACCCATTCCATTTGGTGTCGGCTTTCAGCTTTTCGGTCACGCCGTTTTGCTCTGCCAGTGACCGCACGATCAGCTCCATGCGGTTTCGTGCCGCTTCGTCAATCTTAGCGCAATACTGTCTTACGTACACCCAGCTATACACCGGGGGCTTGTGTTGTCTGCCATGCGGCACTGAGTCCAACACGCAGTTCAATATATGTCAGTTGCTCTGCTCTGTCTGCGGTTGCCCGTCGGCAGGCATGACGTTGTCGGTACAGCTACTGCACCCGCCCAGCAACAGGCAGACAGACAGCAAAACGGGAACCAGAATAAAAATGCGTTTCATGTGACTATATCCTCCTTATTTTTGTTGTGTTTGGATCACTTTTCTTCCCGGATGCGCCTGCTTCTCACGCGCTCGTTCAGTGCGCGCATACGCCCCACCGCCTCCCCGCTGATTTCACCGTCGGCGCGGTTGCCCGCATACCGCGCTTTCTGATAGGCGGCGAACAACTCACGTTCGTCCTCCTCCAGCGCAATATCCCTGCTGATTTCGGCAGGCGTCATGGTGCGGCGCAGGAAATAGCCCTGCCGAATGCGCAGGATCATGTAATCAATGAACAGAAACCGCACACGTGCTGCGTTATCAGGCTGTTCGCCCCACTTCAGCTCGTTCTTCAGGCGCTTTTTTGCTTTTTTCGGCTTATCCATATCCATAACGATGCTTCGTTCGTCCCTGCCGTTGAGGCGGTTGCGACGGCGCAGGTCGATGCCAATGGTAGCCATCAGCTTTTCCGCCAACTTTGTCAGCGGCATTGCCAACCTGTGCAGGAATGCCAGCACAGACTTTCCCAACTTCCGGCGCATGGACAGCGTCAGCATCCGCAAAAAGCACCGGATGCAGAAAAAAGCAGTCAGGACGGCGGCAACCAGCACTGCGCCGCGCAGGGTGTTCAGATGGTCTTTTACCCACGCAATCTGCGTTTTCGATACCCAAACCGAGGCGACCACCGTTGCGATAAACGCGGCAAACCACGCAAGGCACACGGACATATACCGCTTATCCAATGTGTGCCAGACCTCAAGAAACCCGTTGGATGTCTCGTCCTTCCGGCGCTCCGGTCTTTCACGGTCTGACCGCCGAATTCTCTCGGTCTGCTCCGTACCATCCGGCTTCCCTTTACGCGGTTTCTCCGCCTTTGCGGGCTTTTGCCTGACCGGACGTTGCCGGGGGCGCAATTTATCCGCCTTCTTTTTACAGACCGCCGCCAGTTCGACGGCATCTCCGTACTGCGGAATGCGGGAAAACAGTGCGAACGCCTCGTCAAATTCGCTGTAAACGTGCCCCTTTTGCATCAGCTCACTTGCCTCGGCATAGACGCGCTCGCAGTAATACTTATCGTACCGCTCGAGCAGCTCCCGGCAGTTGCGGAAAGATTTGATATCCCGGAATATCTCCACAGCCTGCCCGATTTCATCCGTCGTGGCATCCGAGTTGGTGACAAGCGCCAGCGCCCGATCATAGAGCAGGACGTTGGCACGGACGTTGCACACGCGCATGAATTCCCGCGCGTCGCTGTAATCCTGAATCAACGCCAGCACGCGCACTGCCTCGCGGTAGTCCTCCACGGTTTTGTCTTCCTTGGCGTTCAGCGTTTCCCGGATTTCACGGTAGGCGGGCGCGGACGCCGCCTTGATACAACGGTCATACAACTGTGCGGAATCCCGGTAGGTATCCAGTGCACGGAATTCCTCCGCCAATGCAAGATACGCGCGCCAATCGGCGGAGCTTGAAAAGCGGGCGAGTGCGGCAATGTAGCGCGCGTTCAGCTCGCTCTCACTCAGCTTAGCATGAGCAGCCATCGTCGTCCACCTCCCCCAGAATGATCTGCTGTACGGAGTTACCCAACCGTTCCAGCGACTGAATGCGGTCAGTAATTTCCTCGTGCGTGTCAAAGGCAAGGATAACGATTTCCGTATCGCTCATGCCGTCGGCAATGTCATGCTCCAGCAACGATGCAAAGGACGCGCCGTCGGTCGGATTCATGCGCGCTATCTCCTTCATAATGGACAGAAGCTGTGCCTGCGACCCCTCACAGGGAAACCGGGAGGACATCCGACCGTCCACGTTCCTGCAGTTTGCGGCAAAACCGACCCGGAATCCGTCATAAATAGCATCCCGGATGAGCGCGGCGCAGAAGGACAGCCCCCGTTCTGCACGGCGGGAATACTCCGCTCCGTCTATTTTACTGCCCATGGGCAGATGAAAATCCATGTACACCATCAGCCGCCGCGAGGCGCAGTAGTCCCGTGCGTTGACCTTGAAGGGGGAGGCAGAGAACCCGGTCATGGGGACACGTGCGGACGCTTTGAAATTGATCTGCGAAACAGGGTCGCCGAAGCGATAATCCCGGATACCAGCCAGCGAGAACGGATCGGTGAACAGCGGGCGGTTGCTGACATACTCCCCCTGCATACGCCCCACCGCCAGCACAGGCAGATTCAGTGGCACGGCACGGGGGTAAACGAACAGCTCGGCGGGCGCCTCCACCGTAATGGGATTCGCTTTGTTATAAACCGTGGCAACATGAAGCCGATAGTCGCCGCGCCGGCGGGCGATCAGCTTGTGGTGGCGGCGAATCTGCATATAGGGCCATAGATTGAAGCGGCTTATCACATACTGCATGGTGCTGCCCGGATCCGGCTCATACTCCTCCAAGTCCAGTTCATTGTAAAAGTAAGACTCAATATCCACGCCGAGCAGAGGGAAAAAGCCGGTATTGCGGACGGTCTCGATCAGTTCGACTTCGTCGCCCTCATATACCCCCTCCTCCGAGAAACAGCGCTCGTAAACGATACGGGACAGCCGCCGGCTGCGCATACTGCCATACACGCGCAGAAGTATCAGGAACAGAAGGAAAAGCCCCAAAAGGACAAGAAAGAGCGTAAACCACCGCGACCCGACGATGCGGGCAAGCGTGTCGGTAAACGTCAGCGCAACGGGTGCCAGCCTTGCGGGCGGATCCCCAATCGGCAAAAGCTGATTCATGAACATTCCCCGGCTCAGCGATTTTCAAAGACGCTCTCGGTTGGTACCGTGACCATACCCAGCACGTCCTCTATGACCTCATACGCGGCATTCTTCTTGATGCGGGCAGCATTTTCCAGCAGCAGGCGATGATCCAGCACGGGGTGCGCCGCACGCTTGACATCATCCGGGGTAACGTAGTTGCGTCCGGAGATCGCGGCGTATCCTTTGGCGGCTTTCATGAGCGCCAGCGCACCGCGCGGCGAAACGCCCAGCAGTACCTTCGGGTAACTGCGGGTCTTCTCGACAATCGAGGTGATATACCCCATCATGTCGCGGTTGATATACACCTGCGGCAGTTCGCGGATGGCTTCCACCAGCTCCTCCGCCGTCACGACCGGGGACAGTGTGTCCAGCGGACTCTCCCGGTCAAATCGATCCAGAATTGCCACGCCCTCCTCGTGAGTGGGGTACTCCATCCGCCCCTTCATCAGGAACCGGTCAAGCTGTGCCTCCGGCAGGGGGAAAGTCCCCATATTTTCCACCGGGTTCTGCGTTGCAACGACCATAAAAGGCTGCGCCAGCTTATAGGTTTTTCCGTCTATGGTCGCCTGTATCTCCTCCATGCATTCCAAAAGTCCGGACTGCGTTTTGGGCGTCGCGCGGTTTATTTCGTCTGCCAGCACGATATTGGCGAAAATAGGTCCGGGAACAAATTCAAACTCAGACTTCTTGACGTTGAAGAAATTGACGCCGGTGATGTCTGACGGCAAGAGATCCGGGGTAAACTGGATGCGCTTGTACTGACAGCTGACCGATGCGGCAAGTGACTTGATAAGTACCGTTTTCCCTGTTCCGGGAACGTCTTCCAGCAGGACATGACCGCCGCAGAGCAAGGAAACGAGCAGCATATCCACCGTTTCGGACTTTCCGACGATCACTTTCCCTATATTGTCCTTTATCTTGGTGTACACCTGTGTAATCTGACCCGAAATCTGCGTGGACATGTGCTTTCCCTTTCCTCATGCATATAGTATAGTGCGGATAGTTTCGCCGATAATATCTGCTTAATTATAGTATATTTTCCCCGTTTTGTCAAGTACGGATTTAGTAGTGAACAGGGCAACAGTGTAGTGTTATAGATGTGAAACTGAGAGGAAGAAAGAAGTCCAAATGTACAGAAGAGGCGCGTCCACAAACGTGGCATCTACGATCGAACCCTTATGGGTAATGATCCTTTTCTTCTCCAACATCCGATTAAACTGCGAAAACAACTGGTCAATAACCTCTGACATCAATCTGGTTGCCCTGAAAGTCGATACGCTCATAGCACAGGGCTACCATTTACGGAAACAAGAACATAAAAAGGATTTCCTGAAATATATTCATAAAATATAAGACCGTCATGTCTCCGCTTACAGGAGATCTGACAGTCTTTACTATTTTTCAATTACTATCGTCCGTTCTATCACTCTTCGCTTTACAGAACATATCCGACCTTTGAAACGCCAATCACTCCTCTGCGTAAGAAGGTAACATCCAAAGTATCCGGTTCAAAGGTATCTGTTTCAAAGCTGTCAAAAGAAAAACTTTCAGGCTCAAAGGTATCATAGTGGAAAGTTTCATAATCAAATGTTTCTATTCCCATTTGCTCAATCACTTCTTTAGGCAAGGTGTAATCTTGCTCTACGAGACCAAACATCGTAAATCCTGAGTCAACACAGAATGATACAATCGCTTTGTGTCCGACATTGTAAGTAAATGAGCCAATAATTGAGCCAACGAAACTACCAATCATATACCCTAAAACCGGCACTTCTATAAATGCCTGAGAAATACCACCGCCTATTAAAGAACAGGTTGAGATATACATATCTCTGACAAGTTCGCCTGTTAGCTGTGATGTTGATTTGTTCCCAAGTGCCACTTGGAAAGCATTTTTTATCACATTTATTGTTAATACAGTTACTGTACCAACAATAGTTGGGTCAACAGATTTAAGCGTTTCTCCTAACAGGCCGGCTTTGCAGGAAGCGGTAAGAGCTGCCGAGACGCTTCCTCTAATAAATCCCTCTGCACCACCCGATACTGCGGCAAAGCCTATTTTTTTGAACTGCACTGCATTGATTTCCCCGTTTTTTATAAGATAGTCTATCGCTTTAATAATTTCAGGCGCGACCTTCAAGACAACAGAAATGGTTGCTGCTGTCAGTCCTGCCTTAAATGCCTGTTGAACGATGTAATCGTATTTGATAAGTTCTTCAGTAGTAAGACCCAAATCATCAGCATTTATCTTTCCCTGTTTTGCAAGCTTAGCAAGAACTTCTGCTTCTTTTTTGGAAAGGGGAATCGACTCAGCTCCTTTATCGTCACTTAAACGGTCTTTTAGCATATTGAGCGTCTCTTGATAACGGTAAACTTGTTCCGGTCGTCTTGCTGCTTCCGTCTTAATCATTCGTTCAAGATACTGTGTTGCTTCTTCCAGTTGGTCACGCGGAATGATACGGATTTGCCCGGAGTAAATTGGGTCATTTAATACACTCTCCGCATTATCATAACCTCTGCTCCGTAAGAAATCGTCCATACTGTCTGTTCCGCCGTGGCTTTGATATTCCTTAAATCTTTGAAAAACGCTGACAGCCTGTGCTTTTGCACTTGCCTGTCCATCGCTATAATATTTGAGTCCATACTTATCACCGTAATTTGTTGATATGTCCGTGGAAGCAAAGTCGTGGCTCCTATCCACGAATGCTCTGTTTGAAGAACCCTTTAACGCAGAATCAATATTATAAGTACCGGTATGCCAAAACTCTGCGACATCTCCTTTAAGTACATTCGATGACGTCTTAAAGTTTTCAAAAGAGTTCAAATCATTCACAAGTTTTTCGATCTCATCATTTACAGACGCAACATAGGAGTCTGACATAGTGGAAGCGACATAGGCAGAGGCATTTTTCTCAAAATATGTATATCCTTCTTCAAAACCTACCATTACGCTTCGCACCCCTTTACAAGCCCAAGAACTTACTCAAGTCGTCCAAATAGAATTTCATCACTGCACAGCTATACTGCTGTTCTTTTATTTTGCTGTTAAGCGTATATTTTTTTACAGCCATTACCCCGGCACTAATACCAGCGATTGGAGCTAATGCAGCCGGAACAATAACCGCAAGTGCGCCTGCTTTAGCAACTCCAACGACACCTGCTGCACCGACAGCTCCAGCGGTAGCACCGGCTTTCAATGATTGCTTGTCTTTGCTTTTTATCAACTGTTCAACATTCTGCTGATAGTTCTGAGCATAGGCAATGAAACTCTCATACTTGTCTGCTTCAACCACTTTTTCAACAGATAGTACTGCCTGTTTCCCAAGCCAACCATATTTCATTCCGTATTCCGAAAACTCCATATTCATATGAGAACTTTTTTCTTTTATGAGTTTATCCTGTCCGATAAAGAGAATATACTGACTGGAGGATAACTGAGCGGAATTTGCCTTGTAATCTTTCTCAAGCCATACCCGAGCCGCAACCTCTCCGTCTTTTGTGCCAACTGTATTTTCTTCAGTATCATCTTCCAAGCTTATAAGCTGTGCGAGATAATCTCCATATTGCCTGCATTTTTCTTCACAAATAATAATCAGCTTCTTCATGATCCAAACCTCTCTCAATTTTCTATTGTTCTGTTCCAAAGCAAGAGTGTGATATATCATCTAACTGCTTTCTAACCTCTAAAAAGTCGCAATCCAAATCAAGCGTCTTGACAGAAATAGCGCGGGCATCAGTGTCCTTTTGAGCCATTTTGTGCGGATTCTTCTTCCATTCTTCGGGGACTTCGCCGTCCCTTTTCGGTCCCGCTTTCCTTGCTCTGCCTCTATTTTATCATATTTTTTTGTTTATTGCAATAGATGGGGAATTTATTTTTAGAGGTCACCTAAATGCTGTTGCCTTGTAGCAGTGAACAGGGCAACAGCATTTACTTTCGATAACTCATTTTATGCCGGAATTGTGTGAAAAAAGAACAATTACAGATGGTTGAGACGATATGATTACAACACGCCCCGCCTCTATAGAAAAGGCACTGTCGGACTTTTGAAAACATCCGACAGTGCCTCTTGTCTCCCCTGCCCTCCCCTGCGTCGGAGGAATCCGTCAGATTCCGTTGGGGAAAGGTCCGTACAATGTCAGGGCAGGCACGTGACGCACGGTGAAGGGTGCGCTCTCACTATTGTCAGGCAGCGCGCCCGGGGTAGCCCACGGATTCAGCGTGACCAATGTGCCGCCCATATGTCCGGGAATATGGTAGTCATACTGCCCGGTTTTGAAGCCGTACGTCCAGCGGATGCCCTGCCAGAGCACGGATGTATTGATGGCGTGGTCGTGCCCCACAAATACGCCGTCAACACGGGCGGCGCGCATGGCGTCACGGAATCCCTCCGGCGAGGCAAACGCGCTGTGCATCTCCCGACGACAGCCGAAGTCACCGTTCCGAGCCGGCACATCCACCCCGATAACGTAGTTGCGCTTTGTATCCTCCGTCTCATAGCCGCAGGAACGGGCGGCAAGCAGAAAGTCGGACGTGGGAATGTGGAAGGCAACAGTCCCGGGTATGTTGCCCGCCCGACCGACAGCCTCGCCGCGTGTGCGGAGCCACGCAACCTGATCCGGCGCAAAACCCGCAGCCCGGCACAGGGCGGGATCTGTCCCGCCGCCGCAACCGTTGGAATCCATCATGTACAGAACACGGCACAGCCGTCCGCCTACCGATATACCAACCGTGTAGTTGCCGTTTCCGGTCACATTTCCCCGGCGGAACAGGCAGTATTCCCCGCTCTCCAGCAGGTCGCACTGCCACGCCACGCCGCGGGCGCTCTCGTTGTCATGATTACCGAACACCGGTGCCCACGGAATGCACAATCCATTCATGAACGCGCAGAACTGCTCAAGACTCCGTCCGCTGTCATCAAATTCGCCGTACACGACATCACCCGTTATGAAAATAAGATCCGGGTTCGTCTGCGCAACCAGACTGCGGATGTGCCCGTAGCATTCGGCGTCCGCGTTTTCCGGCGCCCAGCAAACGATTTCCTTTTCATTCAGTCTCCCGCTGTAGCGTTGCTGGGTTGCATCGATTACCTGCATATCTGTCAGCTGCAGGATGCGCGGCGTGCGTCCTGCAGGCAGCCGTACAAGATAATCACACCCCGGCGCGGTGGTGTCGGCGGCATAACGTTGATCTGCCATAGCTATTATCCTTTCTGTCAGTACACCGGCACAACCGCAGAACGCGAGGTGCAGGGGGCATACTGCCGCAAAAATCCGTTTCTGTTTACTTCAGGAACCCGTTTATGATCTGTTCCTCGGCTTCTTTTTCCGTCAGACCCAGTGTCATCAGCTTGGTCAGCTGCTCCCCGGCAATCTTTCCGATGGCAGCCTCATGGATCAGGGATGCCTCGACATGATTGGCAGCAATCTCCGGCTTTGCCGTAACGGACGCGGCGTCCATGATAATCGCATCGCACTCGGTGTGCCCGGAACAGCGGTTGTTGCCGCGCACGTCCGATATGAACAGCTGGTGCGAGGTATCCCGCGCGACCGAACGCGACACAACGTGCGTGCCGCACCCGGCACCGTTGAGATCGACCCGGAAATGCGTCTCTGCCCGCTGGGCGCCGTGCGTCATAATCTTCTCGTGGATGACCAGCGTGGCGCGGTCGTCAAGCTCGGCATCCGTTTCGCGGCGGGTGGAGTCCACTCCCTTGATCTGCGCCGTCTCCATTTCCATATAACTGTCTGCGGCAAGGTGTACCTCTGTCGTCGGGTTCATGACCCGCTCACCGGTTCCTTCCCCCTCGCCGTAGTGCTTTTCCACATATCTGACCCGTGCACGTTCCCCGATCCAGAAGCGGTGAATCCCGCTGTGCTCGCTCGTTTCGGCGCCGCCGTTGTGAATTCCGCACCCGGCGACAATCGTTACATCACAGTCCTCGCCAATGTGAAAATCATTGTATACCAGTTCCTTCAGCCCCGTCTGAGCCAACAGGACCGGAATGTGGACGCTTTCGTTCTTTGTGCCCGGCTCAATATAGATATCAATGCCGGCAACATCGGTTTTCTTTTCGATGCGGATGTGCGCGGAGGAATTCTTGCCGAACAGTGCGCCGTTGATGCGCAATGAGTACGCCCCCTCGGGCATCTCGTGCAGTCCGGACACCTCCTCCAGCAACTGCTTCTGAATGGCATCAAGCCCCTTGAATTCAGCCATTGTGCGTCTCCTTTCCCTGCGCAACGGCGCAGCCGGCGGTCACGTGGAGCAAACCGGGCAGGATATCCTCACGGCTGCCGTCCGCCGTTACGTGCCCGCCGGACAGTACGATCACGCGGTCGGCAATATCCAGAATGCGCTCCTGGTGCGAGATGATCAGAATCGTCCCATGCGTCTGCTCATACATATTCCGGAACACGCCGATGAGGTTCTGGAAGCTCCACAGGTCGATGCCCGCCTCCGGCTCATCAAAAACTGAAAACTTCGTGCCGCGTGCCAGTATCATGGCGATCTCCATACGTTTCAGTTCGCCTCCGGACAGCGACGCATTGACTTCGCGGTTCACATACTCCTTGGCGCACAGCCCCACCTCAGACAGATACTCGCAAGCCTCTCCCATGGAAAGCGGCTTTCCTGCGGCAAGCGTCAGCAAATCCCGCACAGTCAGTCCCTTGAAGCGAACCGGTTGCTGGAAGGCATAGCTGATGCCCGCGCGCGCCCGGTCGGTGACAGACATATCCGTAATATCCTGCCCATCCAGCAGAATGCGCCCCTCCGTGGGACGTATGATGCCGGCGATCAAACGCGCCAGCGTGGATTTTCCGCTCCCGTTCGGACCTGTAATTGCCACAAAGCGCTCATTTAAGTCAAGATTGATATCCGACAGGATCTCGGTTTCCTTCCCCGCCCCGGTCGTGCCGGAATCCTTGACCCGATACGTGATGTGTGATAGTGTCAGCATGACATTCCCTTCCTTTCGGCTATTCCGGAACCGCATAGGGCAGTTCCATACCCGTATAATATACCACAGTTTGCCGATTTTTTCAACCGGTTTTTCGCTTTTTCTTTCCGCGGCTGAGTTCAGGCAATCCCGCGCCAGGCGTAAAAGCCCCGGTGTCGCGCCGGAGGCGGGGCGCAAAGGAATAATCCGCCCGTTTCCGGTAGATTCCTGTCGAGTTGCGCGATTCGTGTCGTTCGCTTGTGATTCCTCCCCAAAAAGAATAATGGAAATTTGTGTAATATTTTTTGACGCAAAGACTTGAAAAATCGCCCAATTTTTGGTATAATTGTGACGTTGTAAGAAATTTACAAATTTTAGTTACCGCGTAAGCGCTCCCAAACGTACATGAAAGGAAATGAAAGTTATGGAACACACATCGAACGCCAAAATCCTGATAGCCGACGAAAATGCCGCCCAGCGGACACAGCTGCGTGAAAGCCTGACGCGGGCAGGATACCGGAATGTTGAGGAGGCAGTAAACGGGGATGACGCCCTGCACAAAATCGACCGTCTGCACCCGGACATTGCCATCATTGACATCTGGCTGTCCAAACTGGACGGTATAGGCGTTATCCGGGCAGCACACAATCTCGATTTCCGGAACGACCGGGAGCCGGCGTATATCATCACTTCCCCGGTGTCTAACCAGAATATGTTCATTCAGGCGGCGGGCGCAGGCGCACAGCTCTGCCTTATCAAGCCCATACGACCGGACAGCCTGTCGGAGCACGTTGAGGAGTTGCTGCGGAACCGGAACAGTGCTCCGAGCGGAACAAACGGCGATCTTCCGGTCATGGCAGTTGCATCGGGTAACGATATCGAGACGCAGGTAACGCAGATCATACACCAGATCGGCGTACCGGCGCACATCAAAGGCTACCAGTACCTCCGAACCGCCATTCTGCTGACGATCAAGGATTCGGATGTCATCAATTCAGTAACGAAGGTACTGTACCCCTCTGTTGCCAAGAAGTACGCCACGACCACTTCGCGCGTGGAACGCGCCATCCGTCATGCTATTGAAGTGGCGTGGGATCGGGGTGATGTGGATACGCTCAACGCTTACTTTGGCTATACCATCCAGAACAGCCGCGGAAAACCGACCAACTCGGAATTCATTGCCATGATCGCCGATAACCTGCGGCTGCGATACAAGCTGTACCAGTAACAATCGCTCCTCGCACGGCGCGCCGCCGGAGCCGGCTCTTCTTCCCGGCTCCAGCGACACGCCATTACTATTTTGAAAAAGATATTGATTTTTTCCGGATATGTGCTATACTAATCCAAGTCGCGCGGGAGTCGCGGGCACGGAGAGGTATCGAAGTGGTCATAACGGGGCTGACTCGAAATCGTGTGATTAGTCCCCAAAAGTGAATATTTATACATGGAAGCGTATCGAAGTGGTTGTAACGAGCTGCACTCGAAATCGTGGTCGCTATCCGGTAGCTCCCTGACCGGAAACCCTTGATTTTACGGGGTTTTTCGGGTATCTTTAACTGAATATTTTTCTTTGTTCTCCCCATCAGTTCTCCCCGTTTTCTGAGGTGCTGATGTTGAGATAAATACGGAGACGTATCGAAGTGGTCATAACGAGAACGACTCGAAATCCGACCGTCAATTGTTCATCTAATCCCCTGAAACCCCTGATTTATAAGGCTTTTTCGTGGGTTCAAATTTAATATTATCGTAGCATCCCTCGCAAATATCCCTCCGTTTTCCGGAGCTTCAAAAGGATAACAATCGAGGTGTGTATATACGGAGAGGTATCGAAGTGGTCATAACGGGGCTGACTCGAAATCAGTTTGCGGGTTAAACCGCACAAGGGTTCGAATCCCTTCCTCTCCGCCAATTTTAACAAAAAACGCGTTTGAAACGATAGGTTTTGAGCGCGTTTTTTGTTGCATTTGCACAAGCGAGCCGAGATTATTTTGAGATTTTCCAAGGCTTTTCAGCATCCCTCCAAAATCCCGGAAACGCTTGCTGCATAAGGCTTTTTCGGCATCGAAAAATTCTTGTAAGAGGCATTTTTCGGTGCTTTTTTGCCCTGTTTTCGTGTTTTTTGAGTGTTTTTTGCGGGTTTTTAACTTGTTTTCGGCATTTTTACGCTGTCCCACGCACTTTTTGTGCCGCCAAATTCGGGCAGCTTCACGGCTTTTTCCATCGCTTCAAGCGTCTCGGTTTTGTCATCCCAACTGAGGTGCGTGTAAATGTTGCTTGTTGTTTGGATGTCCGAGTGACCTAAATACACTTGCACTTGCTTGAGCGGAACCTTTTGCTGGTTCATCAGCGTGGCGCAGGTGTGTCGAAGATCATGGAAGCGACGATGCTCAAGACCGCACTTTTTCAAAATCCTCGGGAATACCGATTCGATATAGCTCGGTCTTATGATGTCCCCTACCTCGTTGACAAAGACATAGTCGAGCCAATCCTTGTTGTAAGCGTTTCCGCAGAGCTTGCGGTTTTCCTCCTGCTGTGCCTTGAGTGCCAGCAGTCTGACTTTCACACTCTCCGATAAAGGAAGTGTGCGGCGGCTTGATTTGTTCTTTGTGCTGTCGGCGGCATGAAGCTCGGTGTTGCCTTTGACGTTCACTTCGGTCAGCGTGTGGTTGATGGTCAGCAGATTGTTTTGAAAATCAATCGCTCGCCATCGCAGTCCCAAGACCTCGCTTCTTCGCAGACCGTACATCGCCGTGACGAGAATGACAAGTCCCATGCGGTCGTCCTTTGTCGCGTCAAGGAGCTTTTGCAGCTCATCGGCGGTAAAAGGCTTGCCCTCAAAGGGCATGATCTTCGGCGGATCGACCTTCTCCACGGGATTGTTCACGACCAGATCCATTCGGTAAGCGTACTTGAACATTTTGTGCAGAAGTACATATTCGTGCTTGACCGAGTTTGCACCGATGCTTTTCAGCTCATGGATGCAAAAATTTTGGATGTGGCTTGCCTTGACCTCGTTCAGCTTCAGCTTTTTGGCTTCAAAATACGGCAAAATCTTCTTCATCGCCATATTCCAATAGGAGCTGTAGGTCGTGGGTTTTACCGTCTTTTCGATAGCCGACAGCCACAGAGGAATGAAGTCTGAAAACAGCATATCCTCCCTGAACTCGTTCTCGCCTCTTTCGGGCTTGGGCGGCACAAAGGTGCGTCGAAGCTCGCTTAGCATTTCCTCGGCTCGCTTCTTGTTTCCTTTTGCCACAAGTCCCGTCGAAATCGACTTGGTCTTGCGTTTCCCGTTGTAGTCGTTGTAACTGATGATGCATTGATAAATGCCATTTTGGATTCTTAGGTGTCCTGATACCATTGAAAATCTCCTTTCCTGCGGCAACAGCACCCGAACCCATCGGTGAGCTTATTATACCATAGGATGGGTTCAAATGCAATCGATGGATTGTAAATTATCGCTCGAAATCGTCGCGCTTTCGCTTTGGCTTTTCCGTCGGTGTATAACGGGGATAATACTCCCGTTCCTCCGACCTCTCGTCCCGTAGCTTCTCAGCAACCGGCACATCCTTTTTGAACTCTCGCTCCCGCTTTTCCCGGCGCATCTGCATCTCGTTGTCAATCATTTCTTTCATGATATCGCAACGCTCAAGAAGGTTGTAGATACACTTTTTTTCATAGCGATAGGTCTTCAGCTGTTGATTGATGAGGTCGATTTGCGCAAGATAATGCAACTTATCCTCGCCGTTTTCCTGCTTGCCCGCCTGATAGTACAGCTTCTTTCGCTCCTTGACAAGCTCGTGGATTTTGATATCTATCTTCTCAAGATAATTCAAAGCATCCTCGCCTGTCTCCAGCTTTTCACGACCGATGATGACAGCCGTTTTGGAGTACATCTGCGCCTTTTTTCTCTCGTCCCGCATCTCTGCTTTCATTTCGGGAGAAAGCGGTGTATAGGGCGTTTTTGCGCCTATCAGGATGACATTTGGTGTTTTCCATCCCATCAAGAACATAAACACCTCAAGCACTTTCGCCAGCGTGTTCAGCTGACCGGGATATGGGTCAAGTGAGCCGTGCTCCGTCCAATCGCGGGAATGATAAACTCCGTTTTTCTCTTGACGGCGTTTCATCTCCCACAAATAAGATCGCTCACATCCGAGCCTGCCTTCCTCATAATCCATCTCGTTCTTTTCATAGAAAAATTCGAAGTCGGATGGCATACAATCCTCACCGAAGGTATCGGAAAGAGTTTTGAGACTCACCCACCTTTTTGTAAATCGGCTCTTCATTTTCGCTTTTTTGATGTCAATCTCATATCCCATATCATAGAGATATTTTTGCAGATCGCCGTTGCTTGTGGCAAGTCCCAGTGTTGCTTTCAAGGCATCGAACATCAGGCGGTACGGCGTTTTCTTGCCCTTTTTCTCGTCCATATAGAGGACTCTCGGTGCGGCTTTTCGCCGCTTACCGAGGGTAGAAATACCGTATTCCCGGCATAAGGCATCAGAAGCGGGTGATAACACCCGCCCCCAATAGTTGTTTCCCGTGTCGAGCTTTTTGCCGTCCCGAAAGCTCACGGCCGATATGACATAATGATTGTGCAGGTGGCTGCAATTTGTATGGGTTGCCACCAAAACCTGATAGCGGTTGCCCCATAATTTCTCGGCGAGCTTGACGCCGATCTCGTGACATTGCTCGGGTGTTACCTCGCCGGGCTTGAAGCTTTGATAGGCGTGATAGGCGATATTTTCGCCCTTTGCTCCAAAGTGCTTCTGTACCTTGATCATTGACTCCAACGCATTGCCGCGGCAATTCAGAGCGGTCACAAGATAGCATTTCTCGCCCTTCTCATAGATAACTTTGTCCTCGTCACCGGCATATGCCATGACGGTTTCAAGGCTCTCAAATGCGGTCTTTTCGGGATTCTCGGCATACTCGATCAGCCGTGAAAGGCTGTCCTTTACCGGCCAGATTTTAGTTACTGCCATCGTTTGCCTCATAGAAAGTCTGCACCCGTTCGTCGAAAGTATTGTAAAGCTCAATCAGCGTATTCAATTCGTTTTTTCCGAATCGCCATGACTGATTGGCTTCAATATTTGACTTACAAACCTTCAGGTAGTCAAGAATTTGGTAGAACTCCTCGGGCGGTAAAGCTCTCGGATTGTGCATGGTTGCGACTTGTCTGACATACTCCGAGATGGATAGTTTGCAGGCTTTCGCATTCCTTTCAATGGTAGCTCTCAGTTCCTTCGACACCCTGATTTGTATCGGGGTGCCGTTGTCTTTTCTTTTGGTTTTCGAATAATCTCTCTTCTTTTTACCTGCCATATAAACTCTCTTTCATATCAAATATTCTCAAAAAATGTGACGATCACGGCGGCGAAAATTCCGTCATCCGTGACGATATTTGCCCAAATTTACGCTCTGCGTGACGGTATGCGAAAGGGGGTCTAAGGGGTGCTCCCTCGACAGACAAAAGCGCGTGGCACTACAGGTGGCAATACGGCTTTTGTCGGGGAGTGGCATGACCACTCCTATGCTCGCTACACATTCAAATCGCAGATTTTCGTGTAAAGGGATTTTTCGCGTGTTTCCGGACGTTTTTTTCGGTGCTCTTTTCGGCTCCCATGACGGTAGTGACGGTGACGGTTCGATGTGCCGATCTTACATTTTACCCGCAGATAAAAATATCGTTACATCGTCACGCGTTAAGTGCGGCGTTATATTTGTTTCAAGTGGAGATGTTGCCACTTTCCAAAGTCGCAACGCCCAAAGTTACGGTTAACTCAAGACCACAACCGTAATGTCTTGAATGAATCATAACACAATTGCGTTACACTTACGGTATGGAAACACCGTTGATACTATCACGATCTCCACTGCTAATGATTATCTGTGTGTGCTGCCTCCGATTAACGAACAGAGGAAAATTATTGACGCAGTTAAAAATATTCTTGAAATAACAGCACTAATTGAAGATGGGAATGCCGAAATAAAGTCATGCGTTACTCAAGCAAAGTCAAAAATTCTCGATCTCGCTATCCGTGGCAAACTCGTTCCGCAAAATCCTTATGATGAGCCTGCATCCGTGCTGCTGGAGCGCATCCGTGCGGAGAAAGAAGAACTCATCATTCAAGGTAAAATCAAGCGTGATAAGAAAGAATCTATCATCTTCAAAGGTGAGGATAACTCTTATTATGATGAGATTCCTAAAAACTGGGCTATGACAACACTAAATCAATTAACGCACGCATTGTTGCTTAATGATGGAGATTGGATATTATCAGAAAATATGAACCCACAAGGTGAAGTAAAACTCATTCAGTTGGGATCTGTTGGAATGATGCGATATGTTGATAAAGGGTTTAAGTATTTGACCGAAATAACTTTTAAAGAATTGAATTGCACACAAATATATCCCGGATATATGTTGATCAACCGTATAGTTGGCGATAAAATGTGCTCATGTATTTTACCTCAGATTGAGGGAAAGTTAATCACCACAGTTGATACATGTTGGGTTGCTCCCAAAGAAGAATGGTATAGTTTGAAGTACTTAATGTACACCCTATCTTCTCCAACTATCCAGTCATTAGTAATGCTTAACAGTGCTGGAACAACACGCAAACGTATTAGCAAAAACAATTTGATCAATTTACCATTTGCTTTTCCTCCACTGGATGAACAGCACCGAATTGTAGAAGTAATCGAAGCAACCTTTGCTCATTTAGATGCAATCGCCGACTCTCTGAACTGAAAACAGCCGCCTTCATACGAGGGCGGCTATCTTTATTACCACGTTACGACCTTATCGACAATGGCTTGCTGTTCACTTGCTGTTCTGCGCAAATAGATGCGCGTGGTCTCAATGCTCTCGTGTCCCATAAGGTCGGCGAGGAGCGCAATATCATTGAACTTTTCAAGGAAGTTCTTGGCGTAGCGGTGCCGAAATGAGTGTGGGTAAACCACTTTTTTATCAATACCATACTTGTCGGCATAGTTTTTGAGCTGTTGCGATATGCCTCTCGTTGTTATGCGATCCCCATACCGATTTAAAAACAAATAGCCGGAGGAACGATTCGTTTCCTCCAGCCATGTAAGTGTTTCGGTTCTCAATTTCTTAGGTATGTATAACCGCCTCAGCTTGCCTCCTTTGGTATACAAGTCGAAATATCCGAGTTCGATATGTTCTATTTTGATTTGGATGAGTTCGCTGACACGTGCTCCGGTTGCAGCCAAATACCATACGACGAAATACCACTCCATATTACCGTCCTTCTTGAGTTGATTTTTGAGGAAATTATAATCTGCGTTGCTGATGACGTTCTCAAGGAAGTTCTTCTGCTGGATTTTCACCGCCTTCAAATGCAGCTTTTCTTTGCCGAGATAAGTGAGGTACTTGTTTATTGCCTGTATGCGCAGGTTGACGGTTTTCGGCTTAAAGAACTCCATCAAATAGCCCTTATAGGCGAGTAGGTTCTCTTTGGTCACACCGTCATAATGTGAGTGGTAGAACTCCACCGTCCAAAGGTAAGCGTCGAGGGTATTACCGGAAAGATTGTTCTTCTTTAGGTATTCCTCAAAGGTTTGTTGCGTCTTCATAATAGACACCTCCTGGTATAAAAATAGATTCGGTTTCCCGTCCTATTATTATATCAAAGATGTGTTAAGAACTCTTATTATGAGAAGATAGGCGAAAAGGTTGTCTGTATAGATGACGAGCTACCATTCGATGTGCCTGCATCATGGTCTTGGGCAAGGATATCTACGATTGGCATTATCAATCCACGTAATACATTATCAGACGATACAAAAGTATCGTTCGTGCCAATGCCTTTAATTAAAGACGGCTATTCTAATATTCACACAGCAGAACTAAGAAACTGGATGGAAGTGAAATCTGGATTTACACATTTTGCTGAAAATGATGTTGGTGTTGCAAAGATTACTCCTTGTTTTGAAAACAAAAAGTCTGTTGTTTTCAAGGGACTTTGTAATGGGTTCGGTGCAGGAACGACTGAACTCCATATAATTAGAATGCTTAATGATGGTGTGCTTCCGGAATATTTGCTATGGTGCTTAAAAACCGATTCATTTATCAGTAGTGGCATCAACGCATTTTCAGGAGCGGTTGGCCAAAAAAGAATAGGAAAAGAGTTCATTTCTGATTATTTAATTCCTATTCCTCCCCGTGAAGAACAAAAAAAGATTATCCAGATGATTGATCAAATTTTCTTGCACGCATTACATATAGAAAAGAGCCTCAACTGAGGCTCTTCAGCCTGTCGAAAAACGCTCATCAAGCGAAAGCTGAAATGGGCGTTTTGATATATAAGCGAGTAAAAAATGAGAAGAACGCAAAAAAGAGGGAGGGATGGTTATCTCTCCACTTTCTTTTTGCAAATTTTTTGAGATTCATGGCAGCAAATTTAAGCCTTACCCAATTAGAGACTTGGGCGAGGCCGCGGTAGGGGGTATAACGCATCGCGTGTTTTTCTTTCGCATCCGCAAAGACACGTTCAATCGTCTCTTTACGCTGCTTGTATAGATCGGCATACTGAGGCGTGTATCGTGCGTCATCGGCAAGCTCTTCGTAATCCTTCCAAATATGCCTTTGTACGACCTTTACGCAATCCTTGGAATGTGTGCAAAGATGTCTTGTCGGGCAATTCTTACATGTTTCGGGATTGCTCTTGTATTCTCTGTATCCGTCTCGGTTGGTCGTACTGTATGTAAGCGTATGATACTCGGGACAAATGATGCAATCGTAATACTCATCGTAAGTGTGCTTCTCACCGGTGGCAGACAGAAGGCGCATGGCAACCAGCCGGAGGATTTTCTGCTCCGACTCCGGCAATGCGGAAATGTCCTGCTTCTCAAGCTGGACGGTAGGGATAATGGCATGGTGATCCGTGACCTTCGCATTGTTCGTGATACGCTGGATGTCGGGAGCACAGCTCAGGCCGTCGAAAATCGGCACCTTCCGGCATACAATGTAGATGACCTGACGGACGGTGCTTTCCATGTCATCCGTGATGAACTGACTGTCGGTGCGGGGATAGGTCAGCAGTTTCTTTTCATAGAGGGACTGCACCAGATCGAGGGTCTGCTGTGCCGTGAAGCCGTAATACCGGTTGGCTTCCCGCTGCAAGGTGGTCAAATCGTAGAGCTTCGGGGGATTGACCGTCTTCGTCTCGCGCTTGACAGAAGAAACGACGGCCTGTTTCTTATCACAAGCCGCCGCAATCGTCTTTGCCTCATTTTCGGTTTTGACCTTCTCCATATCAGCGGTGAGATTGCTGCCGCTCACATGGACATTGAAGTATTTCTCTTTCTTGAATGTGCTGATCTTCCCGTCGCGCTCTGCCAGCATTGCCAGCGTGGGGGTCTGGACACGGCCAACCACCAGCTTCTTGTGATAGAGCGTGGTAAACAGCCGGGTGTCATTGATGCCCACAATCCAATCTGCCTTTGACCGGCAGAGGGCGGCTTCATAGAGCCTGTCGAACTCTCTGCTGTCCCGCAGATGAGCGAATCCCTCCCGGATGGCAGAGTCTTCAAGGGAGCTGATCCAGAGACGTTTGAAGGGCTTGGTGCAACCGGCCTTATTGTAGACCAGTCGAAAGATCAGCTCACCCTCGCGCCCCGCGTCGGTGGCGCATACCAGCTCGGTGACGCGCTTATCCTTCATCAGATCGCGCAGCACCTTGAACTGCTGGGACTTGTCCTTCGGAACCTCATACAGCCATTCCTCCGGCACAATGGGCAGATCCTCGTACCTCCACTTGGCATATCGCTCATCATAGGAACTCGCGTCCGCAAGCTCCACAAGATGCCCGACGCACCATGATACGATGTAGTTGTTTCCTTCGAGATAGCCGTCCCTGCGGGATGTTGCGCCCAGCACCTTGGCAATGGACTGCGCTACACTCGGTTTCTCAGCGATGACTAAAATCAATCCGTGAACCTCCTTCTGAATAAGATGAAGCCCCTCGCATTTCTGCAAGGGGCCGCGATCAATCCTTATTCTGCGTCATCCTCCGGCTCGTCATCAGCGGCAATCTGAGGCTCTTCATCCTCGTTGATATACGGCTCTTCTTCGTAGCCTTCATCGTCAAAGAAGTCCATGTCCTCGTCCTTCTGCTTCTTGCCGCGAACGAACTTGATGTAGTAATAGCCCGCGCCGCCAATACCGGCCACGGCAATGATGACAATGATCATGCCCATGTTGCTGTTCTTCTGGGGCTTTTCATCCGCCACAGGCTCCGGTTCCTCAGCAGGAGCTTCCGGCTCAGGAGCCGTGCCGGTACATTCACTCATGTTGGTTTTGCAGACAGGGCAGGAAGTGTTGACATGACCGGCCTCGCACTTTTCGGTACAGCTACAGGTGGTCAGCGCGGCCACGGAGTCCTCATCCATCAGGGCAAGCAGATCGCTTTCGTCCACCATGTTCAGGAAGTAAGTCTGATACTGTTCCTCTTCCTCGTTGATGGGCGCATCGTAGTCGATCACGATATAGAAGGTGTTGCCGTTTTTCGTCTGAATGGTGATGAACTGCTTGTTGGTGGCTTTGTCATACAGCAGATCGCGGGTGGAGGCGTTGCCCTCATCGTCAATCGGCTCCCCTGCGGGAAGCGTCTCTGCGGGCGGCTCCGTTTCCGGCATTTCCTCCGGCTGCGTGGCCTCGGTTACGGGAAGATTCTGCTCGGTGTCATCCGCGTAGGCAAAGGCGGTCAGGGAGAAGCTGCAAACCAGCACAGCACAGAGCGCCAGCATAGACAGCACACGGATTCCTTTTCTCTTACTCATTCTCAGATACCTCCGTCTCAGTGATTTCGGGGACAGCCGCGCCGCCGGTCTTCATTGCGGACAGGAAGGACATGATCTGATCCTTGTCCATAACCATAGCGCGGACGGTGTTGATGATTTCGAGGTTTTCCATCTCGGTTTTCCGATCATACAGCTCCTTGAGCTGTGCCTGAAGGTCCTCGATTTTCTTTTCGGTCTTCGCAATCTCAGCGCAGACCTTCTGATATTTGGGATTCATAGAAAACTCCTTTCGCTTAATAGGGCGGTCTTCCGAAGGCAAAGAAGTGAGACTGCCAGTAGGAAGAGCTGATGGATGTGTACTGGATGGGATCGCCGCAGTGCAGCATCACATTGTCACCGACATAAATGCCCACATGGGACACGCCGGGGGTGTCGTAGGTTCCTTTGAAGAAGATGAGATCACCGGGCTTTGCGTCGGCCTTTGAAACCGGTGTGCAGATGTTGTATAGCCCCTGCGCACCCAGCCGCCCGGTATTTACAAGCCCGCTGTTGGTCAGGACATAGGAGACAAAACCGGAGCAGTCAAAGGAGGTTTCGGGGTTGGAGCCGCCCCACACATAGGGATAGCCCAGATATTTTTCCGCCTCCGAAAGCAGTGTCGCAAACCGCTCATCACTCAGATACTCCGCAGGAACCGTATAATCGCTGGGAGGGTTGGTGACATATTTGTCCACATAATCGGATGACGGGAACAGATCCTCCCGGTTGCCCAGCACAGACATATAGGTGGCGTACATGGATAGCTCGTCCTGTCCCATAATGTAAACGGGGACATGGCTGAGATTGAAGTTTTCCAGCGTCACATTGCAGATGTAATAAGAATACGGGACCTGAACGGTGTATTCATATTCCTCTTCATAGCTTTCACCGGTGTCCGGGTCTGTGACCGTCCTCGTGCCGGTCCGGGTTTCCGTCCGGTATCGGGTTTCGACGATGACCTCTTCGGTGAGGATGTACTGCTTCTCAAAGAGCATATCGAGCGTCCCCTGAACCTCGGAGAGCGTCCATTCGCCTTCATGAAGGGCAGAGAGAATGGAGATCAGCACATAGGGGTCATGCTCGATGTCATCCAGATCGAAGTGATACTCGTCATAATCGTGGGTGGCCTCGTAGTTGTCCAGCTTCGCTTGCAGCTCTGCCTCCATCCGGCAATACTGTTCCTCAGCCCCCAGCATGGCATCATCCTCGCTGAGATAGGAGGACGCAATCACCGCCTGACCGGTAGAGGAAAACATCGCAGTGCATGAGCTGACACCGGCAGCAAGCAGAACGAGAATGCCCAGTCCCACACCGAACCAGATAAAGTATTTCTTGTTCTTGGAGAAGAACTCTTTCACCTTATCGGCAGCTTTCTCACCGGTCTTCTTGGCCGTGGAGGTAGTCGCGGTTCCGGCAGTCTGCGTTCCGGCCTTTCGAGCCGCCGCGTACTCCTGCTTGATCTGCTGCTTCTGATAGTGTCTGTTCATGTTCCGCTGCTTTTTCATCTCAGGATGATCCTGCTGGGTCTTTTCATAGTGCAGCTTCGTGTCGGCAATTTCAGCCTCATGTTCCAGCTTGGACATCTTCTCATAGGGCTTGTTTGCCTGATTCTGCCTGTGATGACTGTAATGACGGGCAGCGGATTCCGCAAGGATTTCGGTCTTGTGCGCAGCTTCCACAGCAGAGTTATCCTGCTCGACCTCATGCAGCTTTCCATGAACGACGGTGGCGAGGGAGTCTCCAACCTTGCTTACTGTTTTCTTCGTTTCAAATTGGAGCTTACTCGGCTGCTTGGGAGGCTTGATCTCATCCTCAAAGTGAAGACGGGTTTTGCCTTTGCCGGTTTCCTCATCAAAGACGCGCTCCTTCTTGAGAACCCTGTGCGTGGGCAGCTTCTCACGGGCGGCATTCAAACGCTCATGCGCCTGTTCCGATTTTCTTTCGAGATTCTGAATCCGCTTCGTGTGCGGGACAGCATCGTCCACGACCGGCTTTGCGGAAGCAGTTTCAGCCGCTTGAGAAAGTACCGCATCCGCGTCAACTGCCTCAACCGCAGAGGTCTTGCGCAGCTTGTGCGTAACAATCGTTTCTGCAATGACCGTGCCGGTATGGGAGGAAACGCCGTGCAGCTCCAAAACCGGAGGTTTGAACGGTGCTTCTGGCGGAGGCAGCGTTTCGGGTACATTCTGGGGTGGTTTTTCCGGCTTTTTCTCTTCTGTGACAGACGTTTCGGAGGACGGCTGAGTATTGCTATCCTCGGCGTGTTCCGCCTGAAACTGACGCTGCTGACTGCGCATTTGCACCTTTTTTTGTTCCTCCGCAGAAATTGCTTCGGAAGGGGCATCTGTCTCAACCGGCTTGACCAGCTCTGCATCTTCCGGCCTCCCTGAAACTCGCTTCTCTGTGCCAGCCGTCAGATTTTCCTCAACCGCACCATCCCGCGTCATTCTCACAACAACCTTGTCCTTGGGCTTCAACTGTTGCTTTGCCATCAGATTTCACCTCCGATCCGCGCCTTTGCGAGTTCTGCGTACTCAGGATTCAGCTCAATGCCGATATAATGGCGGTTTAGCTGCTTTGCCACCATACCGGTTGTGCCGCTCCCGAAAAAGGGATCGAGAACAATGCCGCCTTCGGGACAACCGGCCAGCAGACAGGGTTCAACCAGCTTCGGGGGATAGGCCGCATAGTGACCGCCTTTGAAGGGAACCGTATTGACCACCCACACATCCCGCTTGTTGCGCATGGGATTGATCATGCTGTCGGTGATCTCGCCATGCGCACGAGGCCGGTTGATGGTCTGTGTCTGGGGCTGGCCGGGAACGGGCTTGCCGTATTTATTGCCGCCCTTCATACCGCGCTTGAGCCGTTCAGCCGTGGCCGGAGCAATCGGCTCAGAAATTGCCTTGGCGTCAAAGAAATACTTCCGGCTTTTGGACAGCAGGAAAATATGCTCGTAGCAGCGGGAACAGCGATCCTTGCAGCTCTCCGGCATGGGATTTTCCTTCATCCAGATGATGTCGTTACGAAGATACCAACCGCTGTCCCGGAGGGCAAAGGCCAGCATCCACGGAATGCCGATCATATCCTTCGGTTTGCAGCCCTCAACCTTGTAGTTGAGAGCCACAGCCTGACCGTTCCTGCCCTTGGGATTCTTGGGGTCAACGAAATCACCCTGATTGCCTTTCCCGGCATAGGTATCGGCAATGTTGAGCCAGAGCGTTCCATCGGAACGCAGAACGCGCCTGACTTCGGTAAACACTTCGGTCAGGCGCGAGATATATTCCTTCGGTGTAGCCTCTCTGCCGATCTGTTCCTCCATGCCGTAGTCGCGCAGCGCGTAGTACGGAGGGGATGTAACGCAGCAATGGACGCTCTCGTCGGGCAGGATTTTCAGGACTTCGAGACAGTCACCAATGTAAATTTTGTCAAGCTGTATGGGGATCACTCCTTTCGCTGAGATTGAAGAGGCTCAGTCGGAGAAATACTCGTCCGGCTCATCGTCCTCGTCGATTTCATCCTCCCAGCGGGTCAGAATATCCTCGGCTTCCTTCGCAGCCTCACGGTACGACCAGTAGGCGCACCAATAGAAGCCTGGATAAATGCAGGTTCCAGTTCAATTTGGACACAAGCTGTTAAATCGGTTGTCATTAAATGGGATGGAGGATATTAAGCATGGCAGATATTACAGAAATTATGGATATGCTCGATTGGCATATGTCCTCTGAAATTCAAGCCGAAGGAATATCTCTAGCAAGAAATATAGAAACAATTATTCCATTTATACAACCGTTAACACCGAAGTACAATAAAAACGTATGGGAAAATTGTGCTGTTATCATTTCAGAAAGAAGCGACAAAGAAATTAAACCTCATTTACCTAAAGTGTTAGAATGGTTGCAAGATATGAATTGGCCGGGGGCTTTTTGTATCCTAGACAGGTTAAAAAATTACTCGGACAAGAATTCTGTTCTTAGCGCAATAAGCATTTGCATTCAAAAGGCAAAGGATTGCAATGATGAAATTTGGAAAGATAATTTATTAACGCTTCAACGGATGCTTTTATAATTGAGTAAGGGTTTGGGACTGTCCCAACAAGTCTGCGTTTGGGCGACTAAAGGCAATGCTTGCTGGTACGTGGCAGGCAGCTTGCAACATGTAAACATTCTGTGAATATTCAAAATGGAGATTTGCATTTTTGCCTTTATGTGAGGAAACAGTTGGGGGGACTTCTCTCCCTTCGACTGTTACTCTCACAAAGAAGGGGATAATTTTGAGCAAAGTGAAATTGTCCGTTTCCGTTTCTCGTCGGTGGCTTTCGGCGCTGCGGCTATGGATGCAGCTGTCAATTCCTCTTCTGTAGAGGAATTTATGGACAACGGGAACTGGGGGACTGTTGGCTCGACCATCTTGAGTGGAATAGTCGGGGTTGGTTACGGTTGTCTGTTAGCCGGGCTGCAGAACTCCCACCCGAACACGTCATCCGGTTCAGCGACAAGCAGTCCTTGTGATGGGACCTGTTTTGTTGCCGGAACCTTAGTGGAAACGGAAAACGGCAGTCTGCCCATTGAACAGATAACGGCTGGCATGATGGTGTATGCAACAGATCCGGAAACCGGGGAAACAGAACTCAAAGAAGTTGTAAATAGTTTTGTCCGTGAGAGTAGCGAACTTGTACATATTACTGTAAACGGCGAAGAGATCATCACGACACCAACACACCCGTTCTGGGCACCACAAAAGGGTTGGACTGACGCAATAGACCTCCGTGCCGGGGACAGACTTCAACTTCTTAATGGCGTATATGTGATCATCGAACAGGTTCAGCATGAACTTCTTGAAACACCTGTAACGGTCTATAACTTTGAGGTTGAGGATTATCACACGTATTATGTTTCTGGTAGTGCTATATTGGTGCATAATGCAAATTGTGGTAAGCAAGCGACTCCAAAATCCAATCCAGATCAATTCACAAAAATGCGTGGAGACCAAGGATATAAAGATAGAGATGGAAATTTGTGGAAAGTAGACAGGCTCCATAAAGATCATTATGATGTTAGTAACAGCAAGGGTGAAAAAATCAGGGAGGTGGACTTTTTCGGGAACCAAATATGGCCAGATGGCCCCAAAAATAAGAACAAACGATAGGATGTATTTATGACACGATATTTAAGTATTTCATCGGGGGATCTACTACATGGATTGCTTGATTTACAGGGATATACTTTTGTGGAAAAAGGCTGCATAATCAGATTCAAAGAGCAAGTTTCAACTGAACGCTATCATCTAAAAATGGAAGCGACTGATCGACAAATTTTCAATTCAAATTCGGAGATTTTGTGGGAAGAATTACTCATCTTGTTGAATTATAGCCCGGAGACAAGTGTATATGTATCATCTTATGAAGGGAACTGGCAACCGGGAAATCTGTTTGATTCTGACAAACTCGGTGAGGGGCAATATGTAATGCAAACAAATAATAAAGATGTGTTGCGTAAGATATTTGTTATGTCATTGGAGTATCGTGCATTCCCGGTTTTTGCAACGGAGGATTTATCATTGGCCGTGATGCCTACCGATCATTTGGACATGTTTATTGCATATTCTGATTCACACAAAATGAGTTCTCGCATGATAAGTGAGGACTTGGAGAAAATTGAGTGGGTATGATGACATAATTTGGAGTGGGAACATCAGTAAATAAGGCAAACGATTCACCATGTACGGTAGTTGTTATCCGGGTACTAACTCCTATGTAGTTACTGAAAATTCTACAAAGCCTAAGTAATAGCAGGTCGTGAAAAGTAAAGAGCATAGAGAACCTGTTAAACCAGCCAAAAGAGGGTGCCGCTCATTTGCGACACCCTCAACATGGGCGATTGCTAAAATCAAGGTAGCTGTCCCATGTTCCTGCACCCAACAGGCGCTTTTATACGGGCATAATTCTTTGCCTTTTATTCCGTCCATAATTAGGTTTGACGATTTCGTAAATTCATACAAGATTCGACTGCTTTGTTTTAAATGTGTGGATTATTGACATTCACAGTTGTACTGATGTCCGAGTGACCAAGGTATTTCGATACATTGAACAGCGGGATATCCTTGTTGATGAGAATGCTGGCGAAGGTGTGTCGCAGGTCGTGGAAGCGGATGTGCCGCATACCGTTCTTTTCAAGCACTTGCGAGAACCGGAGCGTGACATATCGCGGTGTCAGGAGGTTGCCCAGCTTGTCCGTGCATACATAATCGTCGTATGCGCGGTTGTAACTGCCCTTGAACATACGGCGGTAGAGGTCCTGTTGCGCCTTTTGTTCGACCAGCATTTCATAGACCGGCGCGGGGATCGGCAGGCTTCTGCGGCTGCTGGAGTTCTTCATTTCCTCAATCGGTTTGAGAATTTTCTCGCCGTCAATCTCGACTTCTACCACTTTGGTGTCGAGCAGAACCTCGCGCTTCTCCATGTCAATGCGCGACCATCGCATGCCGAGCGCCTCACTCCGTCGCAGTCCCATGCACCCCGCGAGGATGATTGCCGGGTAGATGGTTTCCGATCTTGCGAGACTGAGCAGTGTCAGCAGTTCTTCTTCCGAGAGGTTTTGTCCGAAGAATTTGTTTTTCTTGGGGCGTTCCACGCGGTCAAAGGGATTGGCAGAGAGGATTTCTTTCTTGTAAGCCTGCTGGAACGCGCGGCGCATGACCGCGTGATAGTGAATGACCGTGTTGGCGACCATGCCCTCGTCGAAGATGGACTGATAGAATTCGTCGATCTGATTCGGGCGCAGGCTTGCGATGGTGATGGATTTCGGTCCGAAGTAGCGTTTGATCCTGCCGTAAATCATGTTGTGGTAACTGCGGTAAGTGTTGATTTGCAGGCTCGGCTGAACACTGCCGAGCCACTTGACCATGTACTCGAAGACCGGCATATCCGCATCGGGATTCTGTGAGCGCGTGAGAATATCGGTCAGCTCTTTCTCGAAGTCGTTGACCGCCTCGCGCATGGCGGCGTTAATTTTGGCTTTGGAAGCCCCTTCTTTCAGCCCGAGGGACTTCCATTTGTTTTTCCACTTTCCGTTCTCGTCCTTGTACTGGATGACCGCATAGAGGCTTCCGTTCTTGGCTTGCGTGCTGGCGGTCAGATGATTTTTCGCTTGTGACATAATGCTTTTCTCCTTGCTTTTGGTTTTACGCCGTCTGCGCAACACACAACATACCACACTGTTGTTCGCAAGTCCAGACCTTTTCCCGATTGTTATCAGAAAGAACACAACCGGGGTTCGAATGTGCCGCGGCGGGGTTCAGAAATTCGATGAGATTCTCCTTTGCGATGCGGTGACTGCGTCCGACCTTGACCGCTTTGATGCGCCCGTCTTTGATCAACTCGTACACGGTTTTCCGGCTGACGCGAAGGATTGCGATGACTTCATCCACGGTGAGCGCGTCGGGATAATCCGCAAGGCAGGGCTTGATTTCGGTTTGTATGTTCATATCGTTTCCTTTCTTGCAAGCAGAAAAAGCAACTGATACAACTCTTTCTGCGCCGCCAGCACATCCGCATAATCGGGATGGTCGGACTCGGCTCGGAGCAATTCTGCCTACACTTCGTTCAGTTTTTTGAGAATGGCTTTGCATTCTTTGATGGCGTGACTTGGTTTATAGAGCGCGGCACTGACGAGAAAATCCGTCAGCGTCATGTTTCTTTTCTCTGCGCCCCGGAGGAAAAGCTCCCGCTCCGACGGGGTAACGCGCAGGGTGATTGTTTGATTTCGTGTTCTGTGTTTTTCGGAGATCATATTCTTGTCCTCCTAAAATGTTTTTTGTGTCGCCGTATTTGTATCAGCCCCCGGCGACAAAAACAACAGCATACGCCACCTTTTACGGTGCAGACCGTTGTTTTCAGGGGAGATACCGAGTACCTCGCAGCATCTATTCCGTGACTATTTTCACGGAAACGAGGATCATATACAGTGTCGCGGACATAAGAGTTCCAGCCCGTAACCCCCGTATCCCGCATGCACATCGCGGGCTGCTTTCGCAGAAGTATCATTGTTCCGCACCTCTGTCATCGCCTGCCGCCGGTGCTGTTTATCGGTCGGTCCGGCAACACGGTTGATCGCTCGCTCACCCGATAGGTGAGGTCATGGCGCCCGGTCCCGGTGGCTCGCCCTTTCGGGCAAGGTGGGATGCTACCTCGGTATCCTTTTATTCGGTTGTCAATGAACCCGGAGGATTATTTTTCCCCTCACCCTGTATTCCACACTTTTTTCGGGTTTGATAGCCCTTCAGTGGGAACTTTTTTTCAGGGAAAGTCCTCTCACCCTATATTCCACATTTTTTTGTGGTTTGAGCGAAAAGTTTTTTGAAAAAACTTCCTCACCCTGTATTCCACACTTTTTTCAGATTTTACAACCCGTCGGCGGAAACTTTTTTTCAGGGAAAGTCCCCTCACCCTGTATTCCACACTTTTTTCGCGTTTGGACGAAAAAAATATCAAACTTTTTTTGCAGAAAAACGGTCGGCACTCTCTCGAGTTTGATAATCGAATCAAAAAACATCTTTTGCGAAATCTTTTTTCGGACAAAGAAAAAGCAGAAAAAGAAAACCGGATCGGCTGATTCTCGTCGGCGCACTCGGGAAGCGATTCGCGGCGCAACGGAAAAACGGGCGTTCTCTTTGTTGTTCTTTTTCTGTTTTTCTATATATTCTTTCTCTTGTATAGTTCACATTGGGGGTTCATGGTGAACCCACCCATGGTTCACCTGATACAAACACTACCCCCTTGGTTGCAGGGATATTGATTTTTTTGTGTGTACACCTGACACACGGGAAACGCCCGCAAACAGGCGAAAAATCCGCCTGTTTTGCGGAATCTTGCGTATGGCTGACACACCGATTCCGCAAATATACGCATGCTTGACACACTGCCTTCTTCTAACCGATATGCGCAAAAAAACGAGCAAATGCGGTCAAAACGCGAGAAAATGCGGTCGGCTCTGCCGTCCGCTGTGAATCCGGCAGGGCGTTTGACGCACTGCCTTTCTCCCGCTTGAAAATCGACCCTTGAAAATACTCGTGAAATCCATTTTATAAGGAACCGCTGAATAACTCGCCTCCAAATCTCCCGAACATTCAATCATGCATAAAATGATGAATAAAACATCAAGGATCACAAGCAAAAGTCGAAAAACAGCCACGCAAGCACCGCCTGAGCCGGTTTTTCATCCCCAATGAGGG
>ENA-USUG01000522-USUG01000522.1-human-gut-metagenome-genome-assembly--contig:-NODE-522-length-65309-cov-7.155721_pt1 | contig 65309 bp, 61 predicted proteins | sample MGYA00250059_ERZ773394 | MGnify/ENA primary metagenome ERZ773394 (study PRJEB29103, sample SAMN06111957) | human gut metagenome | biome: human gut; feature: ankylosing spondylitis patient; material... | reverse complement strand
CGCACGAGGTTGCGCTTGCAGACAAGATCGCAGATTTAACGTATTCCGACGGCGCAGCAACGTGGAAGCTCTTTGAGAACTGGAAATTCGGCAGTCGAACGGACGCAAAGGTCGTGCCCTTGACCGTTCCGGAAAAGGCGGCCTCGCAGATCACGGAGGACGACTTCTATGATGTTTTCTGGGAGCTTGACCGCGATTCGATGCAAACGTATCTGGACGAACACCCGGAGACGCTCGCAAACGGCTGGGCTGAAATCAATATCAACGAGTCTGGCCTCAATCAGTCCGGGACAAGCATCCGCACAACGATGGGCGAGCAGGTGCTGGCCGTAAATTTCCGGGAAAAGGTGCTGCTCGTGCGCGTCGCGGGGGAAAAGTACCGTGGCGTTCTGGCAGTTGCGAAGGTTCCGGCGCGCTTGAGCGTTGAAATGTCGGAGGGGCTCGGCAGCTACGGGCAGACGGTCGGGGAGATCGCTGAGGCGCATGGCGGAGTGTTGTCCATGACGTGCAACGGCTTTCTTGACCCGGGCGGGCAGGGGAACGGCGGAGAGCTCGCGGGCTTTGCGATGAGCGACGGGGTCGCCTACGGGGAGCATTACCCCTACATGGATGATTTTCCGTATGCCCGGTTCGAGATTCTGACGGACAACAAAGTCTGCATCCGCAGGTCTGACGAGGCGGTTCGTGCGGACTGCCGCGACGCGACGGAGTTTAACCCCGCGCTCATCGTCGACGGCGAGATCATCCAGAGCAATTACTGGACGAGCGAGGCCCCGCGCGCTTGCATCGGGCAATCGAGTCGGCAGGAAATGCTGCTGCTTGTGATCGAGGGGCGCATGCCGGAAAGCGGCATTCTCGGCACCAGCGTCAACGAATGCTCCGCCATTTTAGCGCGGCACGGCGCGGTGCAGGCCATGAACGTCGACGGCGGCACGAGCGCCATTATGTGGTATGACGGACAGTACGTCACACGCTGCAACAATCTGGCGCTTCCCGGCGGGCGCGCGCTTCCGAACGCGTTTGTCTATCACCGGCGAACGAGCTGAATAAAAAACGAAGGATGGAGCGGTTTGCACCATCCTTCGTTTTTCATATGATTCGTAGTTGTTTTACAGCATGAAAAGGGGACGGGCAGAGTTGTCCGCCCCTACGGGTTCTTTAATATTCGATTTCCTGATTTGCGGGCGTCTCCAGAAGCTCTGGATTTTCAAGGAGCGTTCGAAGAAGCCGGATGGTCTTGGAATAATAATAGCCGTCTGCAAGACGCTCGTCGATCGTCAGACCGAGATCCAGCATCTCATGCATCACATAGGAGCCGTCAGGTTGGAAAACCGGGCGCAGGGACTTTTCGCCGATGATGCAGAACACCGAGCACGTGCCCCAGTTCGTCAGGTGATGGTAGCCGCTGTGGAGCTTGATCGAGCCAAGGTTTGAGATGACGACCGTGCAGTAATAGGGGTCGGTCTCGATGATCGATGCAGGAATCCAGCCGTGAACATCGAGTCTCGTGAGAAGCCAGACGATGAATTTGCCAAGGAAGCGCGGCATGCGGTTAAAGATGTCCATGAAGTCTGTCGAGGTGTCGGTCTTCGTCATGTCCTTGCAGTCCATGATCTGGTGCCGGAGATCTTCATGGATGGTATCCAAGGTCGAGTTGTCCTTGCCGCGCACAACGGCGAGGGCTTCGGCCGCTTCGTCGGCGAACTGCTTTTTGACCACGAACGACGCGGACACGCCGTTTCTCTGATAGAAGTTCTTATTCGCGATAAAGCGGTTCATCTTCGGGCGGAGCGTGATCGTCTTGATGAGCGCGGCGACAATGACGTGGAACATCGTGTAGGGGAAGTCCGGGTTCTCCGCGTTTTTCTTCTCCAGATATGCGTTCATATTGGTCAGATCGATCGTCTCGGAGAGATAGGCCTCGTTGTCGCAGCGGTTTGGATAGATGATGGGCGTAATAAAATGCATGCCGTCCAAATCGCGCAGCAGTACGCCATCCTTCCGATCGCCGAAGCGGCGCTTCGTGGTTTTTTCCATATTCTTTTCACACACCTTTTTCTTGTTCTGACGAAAATCGCCAGTCGACCTCTATAGAATACCAAATATAGACCGGAAATGCAAGTATTCCTCCAATATTCCGTATTTTCCGGTCTCTGTACAAATTGCACAAAATCAAACTGGCATTTTTCGACTTCTTTCAGGGATTTAACGCTTGACATCAGTAAAGTACGAGATTATAATGGGCACATCAAAAACGAAGGGGGCGCACGAGATGAAGCGTTACGAAATGGCTCAGATGAATCAGTCGAACCGTACCGATGCAGCTGCGTGCGCACCGGCTTGTTCTTGCGCTCGCAAGGCATCCGCATCCCATGTTATCTGCTTGGACGCTGCCATTCTGGCCGTGTCCATTTTTATTTGCCTGCTTATGAACCTTACCGTACTGGTAGGGCTTGCGGCGCTTGTACTTCTTGTACTTGTCGTACGCATTATGCAGCAACTGAATATGGCAGAAAGCAGAAATGTGCTGGATGCTTCCAACGGGGTGCGCGATGCGGCCTAGGAAGAATCAAAGGAAAGCGGCTTTGCTTTTTGCAGAGCCGCTATTGTTTTGACTACGGCCTTTCGTTGAGACAAAAAACTGATTTCATGCTGTCGCGTACAGCTGAAAAATATTTCGCAAATGAGGTAAGAAATGATGAAGAACATGAAGAAGTTATTCTGCTTCGCGCTGGCAGTCGTCATGCTGCTGAGCGTTATGGCAGGCTGCGCGGCCAAGACCGAGCAGGGCTCCAGCACCACACAGGCAAGCGAATCCACCGCATCCACCGAGACCGCTTCCAATGAATCCGCTGACGCTTCCGATGCAGCCGCGACCGACGGCGAGATCGACATTGCGTTCATCGGCAACACCACCGGTGACTACGCACAGTACGGCATTCCTGTCCGCAACGCTGTGATGTTGTACTTCGACCAGCTGAACGCTGCCGGCGGCATCAACGGCAAGAAGGTCGTTGTCAAGGAATATGACGACAAGGGCGACGGCGTCGAGGCTGTCAACGCTTACAACCTTGCCAAGGAAAACGGCATCACCGCTGTCATCGGCTCTGTTCTGACCGGCGCGACCATCGGCCTTGCCGACGCGACCTATGAAGACAACATGCCCCAGATTACCGCTTCCGCTACCGCAACCGGCGTAACGGTTATGGAAGACACCGGCGAGGTCCGCACGAACGTGTTCCGTGCCTGCTTCATCGATCCGTTCCAGGGTCAGAAGATGGCGGATTACGCCGTTGAAAAGCTGGGCGCCAAGACCGCCGCGATCTTCTACGAAACCGGCAGTGACTACTCCGAAGGTCTGAAGAACGCATTCGTCGTTGAGGCCGAGCGCATGGGTCTTGAAATTGTCGACACCGAGGCGTTTGCTACCGGCGACAAGGACTTCAAGGCACAGATGACCAACATTGCTTCCAAGAACCCCGACATTGTCTTCTGCCCGATCTATTACGGTGAGGCTGGTCTTGCTATCCAGGCTGCCCGTCAGGCAGGCTGCACCGCCACCTTCCTCGGCGGCGACGGCTTCGGCTCCGTCAAGGATTATGCTTCTGCAGAAGAACTCGAAGGCAGCGTCTACTGCTCTGGCTACGCGCCCGGCACCGAAGACGTTGCACAGTTCGAAAAGGACTACTGTGAGACCTTCGGCGTGGAAGAAGTCCCCAATATGTTTGCACCTCTTGCTTACGATGCATCCATGATCATGGCTTACGGTCTGAAGGCTGCGGAAGACGCCGGCCTCGAGGCTGGTACGGACGAGTACAAGCAGGCTGTCATTGACGCCATCAAGACCATGGACGGCGTGAAGGGCATTACCGGTACTTATTCCTTCGACTCCGACAACAACCCCATCAAGTCCGTTGCGATCATCGAGCTGACCGGCGGCGAGGAAGTCTTCAAAGAAATGTTCTAAGTTTTGACCCGGCACGGTTTTTTGAGAGGGGAGCGCAAGCTCCCCTCCCAAAGGCCGTTTTCCGGACGTCCGATGGGTGCTCCTATATTTAGTGTATAGAGACAGCCATCGGATGTCCGAAAGATGAAAGAAAGGAAAGAAAGCTCATGAGTTTGTTTGTTTCCCAGCTGTTTAACGGCTTGCAGACAGGTTCTGTGTATGCGCTGGTGGCCCTTGGCTACAGCATGGTCTATGGTATCATCCTGCTTCTGAACTTTGCCCACGGCGACATCATCATGGTCGGCGCGTATACCGCGTTCTACGCCATGACTGCGTTCCACCTGCACCCGATTCTCTCCGTTGTTCTGGCCGTTGTCACAAGTACGCTGCTTGGCGTTGTGATTGAGAAGGTTGCTTATACGCCTCTTCGCTCGGCACCCCGTCTTTCGCTTCTGATCACAGCTATCGGCATTTCGTTCCTGCTTGAAAACGGTGCGCAGCTTCTGTTCGGCGCTGACACCAAGAGCATGGACACGCTTGTTCCCGGCAATGTGTCGTTCGGCTCCGTCACGATCAGCTATACTGCGATCTTGACCATCATCGTCGCTGTCATCGCGATGGTCGCATTGACGCTCCTTGTCCAGAAAACGAAGCTCGGAAAGGCGATGCGCGCGGTCTCTGAGGATATGGGCGCGGCGCAGCTGATGGGCATCAGCCTCAACAAAACGATCTCATTTACATTTGCGGTCGGCTCAGCGCTTGCCGGTATCGGCTCGGTTCTGTATCTTTGTGCGTATTCCCAGGCATCGCCCACGATGGGCTCGATGCTCGGCCTGAAGGCGTTCGTCGCGGCCGTTCTTGGCGGCATCGGCTCGATTCCCGGTGCAATGATCGGCGGCTTTGCCATTGGTCTTCTCGAAGCGCTCGTCGCGGCGGTCGGTCTTTCCGTCTGGAAGGACGCAGTCGTGTTTGCAATTCTGATCGTGGTGCTGCTCGTAAAGCCGTCCGGCATTATGGGCCATCCGGTCACGGAAAAGGTCTGATGGGGGAGGTAACGATATGAAAACAAGATCGAAAATCCGGATCCCCATGCCGGCGCGATATGTTATCAACCTCGCGTTGGTGGTCGGCTTCTACTTTTTGCTGACTGGACTCATTTCCTCCGGCATCATCACAAACTACTGGACGGGCATTCTGATCACCGTCGGTATCAACATCATCCTTGCAGTGTCCTTGAACATCGCGACCGGCTACCTCGGCCAGCTGCCGCTGGGTCACGCGGGTTTCATGGCAGTCGGCGCTTACGCGGGCGGTATTTTCATGAAGGCAACGCCTGCGGCTGCACTTCTGAAGGAAGGCAATACTGCCGCGCTTATTCCGTACATTCTGGCCGCTATCGTCATCAGCGCAGTGGTTGCTGGTATTTTCGGTGTTATCATCGGTATCCCGGCGCTTCGCCTGCGCGGCGACTATCTGGCCATCATCACTCTGGGCTTCGGCGAGATCATCCGCGTTGTCCTGACGAACATCGACTCCGTACTGGGATTTGATTTTACCTACGGCGCGGCAGGCCTCAAGCGCATTCCGAAATTTGCGTCTGTGACGTTGGTGTTTATTTGCGTCGTGCTCGCATGCTTCTTCATCCATACGATGATGAAATCCAAGCACGGCCGGGCGATCCTCTCTATCCGCGACAACGAGATCGCGTCTGAGAGCGTCGGCGTGAACACCACGTATTATAAGACCATGGCGTTCGTATTCTCGGCCATGCTCGCCGGTATTGCAGGCTGCCTGTACGCAGGCTACCTTGGTTCTCTGTATCCCTCGACGTTCAAATTTATGAAATCCATCGAGATCCTCGTCATCGTTGTGCTTGGCGGCATGGGCTCGATGCTGGGCTCGATCGTCTCGGCGACGGTTCTGACGGTGCTGCCGGAGCTGCTTCGCTCGGTGGCGGACTACCGCATGGTCGCGTACTCGCTGGCGCTGGTCGTCATGATGATCTTCCGCCCGAAGGGACTATTCGGCAGCTACGATTTCTCGATGTCCCGGGTACTTGATAAGGCTCTCAATTTTGTGTTCCGGCCAGAGCTGAGAAAAGGTAAGGAGGAAGCTGACAATGAGCAGAACTGAAAGGCCCAAGACAAAGCTTGTTCCGGTTCCCGCAACCAACATCATCCCCGAACGCGACGTTTCGCTGCCTCCGATTCTCGAAGCGCGCCACCTCGGTATTGACTTTGGCGGTTTGTCTGCTGTCAGCGACTTCAACTTCGCCATTGGCAGAACTGAGATCGCCGGTCTGATCGGCCCGAACGGCGCGGGTAAGACGACCGTTTTTAACCTTCTTACCAAGGTCTATCAGCCGACGCGCGGTACCATCCTGCTCGACGGCATGGACACAGCAGGGAAGACCACCATTCAGGTCAACCAGATGGGAATTGCCAGAACATTCCAGAATATCCGCCTGTTCCGCGATCTGTCGGTGCTCGACAACGTTCTCGTCGGTCTTCACAACGAGACGAAATACTCGCTCGGTACGGCAATGTTCCGCCTGCCGCAGTACTGGCGCAAGGAGCGCATCGCAAAGGAGCGCGCGCTGGAGCTTCTCAGCATTTTCGACATGCAGGATATGGCGGACCACAAGGCGGGCTCGCTTCCGTATGGCGCGCAGCGCAGACTCGAGATCGTCCGCGCGCTGGCGACGAATCCGTGCCTGCTGCTGCTTGACGAGCCGGCTGCCGGCATGAACCCCTCGGAAACGAGTGAGCTCATGGACAACATCGTCCGCATCCGCGACATGTTCGGCATTGCGATTTTGCTCATCGAGCACGACATGAACCTCGTCATGGGTATCTGCGAGGGTATCTGCGTTCTGAACTTCGGCAAGATCATCGCCAAGGGCACGCCCGAGGACATTCAGGCGAACCCCGCGGTCATCGAGGCCTACCTCGGCAAGAAAAAGGAGGGCCAATAAAATGCTGCTTTCCGTTGAAAATCTGCATGTCTACTATGGCGCGATCCACGCGGTCAAAGACGTTTCCCTTCACGTGCAGGAGGGAGAGATCGTGACGCTCATCGGCGCGAACGGCGCGGGCAAGAGCACGGTTCTGAACACCATTTCGGGCTTACTTAAGCCCAGAAGCGGCAAGATTCAGTTCATGGACCACAACGTCACGGGCGTGGCCCCCAACAAGATCGTCCAGACCGGCCTTGTTCAGTGCCCCGAAGGCCGCCGCGTGTTCGCGAGAATGACGGTCGAAGAAAATCTGGAAATGGGCGCATACACGCGTCCAAACGGCAAGTTTGACGAAAATCTGGAGCATGTCTACGAGCTGTTCCCGCGCCTCAAAGAGCGCCGTACGCAGGTCAGCGGTACGCTCTCCGGCGGCGAGCAGCAGATGCTGGCGATGGGAAGAGCGCTCATGAGCGAGCCGAAGCTTCTCATGCTCGACGAGCCATCCATGGGTCTTGCTCCCTTGCTAGTGGAACAAATTTTTGAGATCATCAAGAGCCTTCATAAGGCAGGCTCCACGATTCTGCTCGTCGAGCAGAATGCGCAGATGGCGCTGCAGGTTGCAGACCGCGCGTACGTGCTCGAGTCCGGCCGCATTACGCTTTCCGGAACGGGTGCGGAGCTGATGGCCAGCGAATCGGTCAAACGCGCATACTTAGGTGGCTAACTAGCTGCTTTAGCGAAACATAAGAGCTGCGATTTTTCTCAATCGCAGCTCTTTTTCTGTAAATTTCAGATTATTTTTCTGATTTTGTATCCGGGCCGTCTAAAGCCAGATGGGAGAGGGGATTGGCCTCGGCGGCAATTTTGAGTTCGGTGCTTTCGATGTGGGTGTAGATCTGCGTGGTGTTGAGGTTTTCGTGGCCGAGCACCTCCTGAAGCGTCTTGAGATCGACGCCGTTCGAGAGCATGAGGGTTGCCGCCGTGTGGCGAAGCTTGTGCGCGGAAAACTGTGTGGAATCCAAGCCTGCGGCAAGCAGGTGCTTTTTGACCAGCCGGTGGACGGCGGAGACACTGATGCGATTGCCGTCACGCGAGCCAAAGAGCGCCCGGTTGTCCGACAGCACGATCTGACTGCGCTCGATCAGGTACCGGTCGATGGCTTTGCGGCAGCTTGAGCCCATATAGACGATGCGCTCTTTGTTGCCTTTACCAACTACACGCAGACGGTCGTCATAAACATCCGTCAAATTGAGCCCTACAAGCTCCGAGCGCCGGATGCCGCAATTTAAAAAGATCATGAGTATTGCGAAATCCCGCGCCTGATTTGGCCCCTGGACGGCTTTCAGAAGCGTTTTGGATTCGTCGAGCGATAAGTATTTCGGTAAACTTTTACGGATTTTCGGAAATTCAATGTCCTTGACCGGATTTTCCGTGATCTGCTTGGTAGACACCGTCAGATAGTTGTAAAACGCCTTGATGGCTGAGAGCTTTCTGGCTCGCGCGGCAGATCCGATGCCGCTGTCTCCAGAAGCAGCCTCCGGATTTTCGCGGTCATTTGCGAGATACGACAAAAAGTCAAACACCTCGGAGGTCGTGATTGAGCGGATGAAGTCGAGCCCGAGATCTTTAACAGGAATGTCGTCGAGCGGCGTTATGTACGGCAGCTCTTCGCGCATGAGCCGGACGAAACGCAGGAACATCCGAAGATCAAGATAGTATTCCGAAACCGTCCGGCGCGATTGACCCTTGACCGTTTCGTGATAGGATAAGAAATTGCGCAGCACCTGCGGCGCGTCGCTGTAGGTTTCCATAAGACCTCCTGTATAACAGTCGAAACGAACTAGAAGCTGCTTGGTTAGCCTGATTTTTAAAATCTCTTCCTTGAACGCAACAAAATTTTTATTTTGTTGCGTTGCTTTTTTCTCCCATTTCAGGCTCTTCTATTCTCAGAATTTCTAATGGATTGATTTTGTACGCTCTACATATGGCTGCTATTTGGCTTTCCTTCAATTCCCTTATTCCGTTCTCGTACAATGATACTTGTCTCTGTGATGTGTTCAGCACTTTTGCCAATTCTGTTTGTGTGATTTTGTGTGTTTCTCTGAATGTCTTTAATTTGTTCATAATATCCTTGACTTTCTATGATCGTTTGATCATAATGTGACTATGATCATTTGATCATATTTGCTCTGTGATTTTGAATTTTGAAAGAGGTATGTTTTATGTATGATTATCATTCTTACCGTTTTTACGTTGATGGTATTTTGACGGCTGTTGTTTTTTCTGAAAGTGATTCTGTCGGCGTGTCTGATTATTTGCATAAAGCTTATCCTAATTCAAGTATTGAGCTTCGTATTGTCTAAAATTTTATTTTTGAAAGGAATGTTTTTTTATGAAAGTTGTTGGTATGAGAAAATTTCAGTATACCAGTAAAAAGACCGGTAAGACCTATCCGGCTGCAAATCTGTTTTGCACTGAGGAACGTAATAACGTTATCGGCGTTGCGGCGTTTGACCTCTTTGTGAAAGCTGAGCTGGTCCCCGGTGATGTGCAGATCGGCTCTGAGATCGCCTGCGTCTATAACCGCTTCGGCTCGGTCGAGGAAATCCGCATCGTGAAATGAGAAAATACATTGAAATCTGTTTGACTTCTTCCATGCAGGCGGCTCTTGAGCGATACATGGTAGAAAAGCGTGTCTCTATGCTGGATGCTGCTGCTGCGCAAATCCTCGTTGAATTCCTCTATAAGGGGGGCTATTTCTGATGGATGATCTGCAAATCACCATTAGTCTTACGGAGCTTATGACCCTTATCGAGAGCGCGAAACGTGTTCCTGAGGCTGAAAAATCTCTTGATTCCCTTTCCCGCCGTCTAGATGGTCTGTACGGCATTTATACCGAAGTGTTGGAGCGCCTGCGTGTCCTCCAACATGAAGTCAATAGTCTTTGAAATCCGAGAGCGTAGCGGCTCGGATGTATGAGAATCCCCCGCGCACCCGACAGCAGTTCTTTCCCCCCGAAGTGCTCCGGGCGTTGCAGGCACTCCCCGCTTGCATATAATCCACTCTTGTCTGAGAATCCCCGCGCCGTGGCGGCGCGGTCGTTCCTCTTCCCCTGTCTTGGCTTTGCGTTGCCATTTGGGACTGACTTTCCCACTTGGCAACGATTGCCCGGGCTACGTCTAAGGCAATCGTTGTTGCCTGTTGCCAAAATTCTGAAAGGTTGGTGCTTTCCGATGGCTGATAAGAAAATCCGTAATTTCTCTGGTGTCCTGTATCCTGATTCTGAGTCGTATAACTGCAATGAAGTGATTGACCGTATCAAGTCAAAATTCAAGCAGTGGGCTTTCTGTTTGCATGACATGGATGTCAATGACGAGGGCGAGTTGAAAAAAGCCCATATTCACTGGGTTGGTGCTGGTGATGCGCGTACGCTTGCTAGTTGTGCGAAAATTTTAGGTCTGAAAGAGAATGATATCGAAATCTGTAAGAACTGTAAGCTTATGGTCCGGTATCTGCTGCATCTCGACGATCCTGATAAATATCAGTATCCGGTTGAAGAACTTAATTCTAATTGGAAGAATATAGACTCTATTCTTCGCAATGATTCTGAGGGCACTCTTGCTATTGATCTCGCTTGCGCTAAAACATCTATGTCTTGGCTTGACTTGGGTAAATATGCTAATGAACGTGGTTGTTTTGATGTTTTCCGGCGTAATATGACATTTATCAAGCTTGTAAATGAAGAATGGGAAAAATGGAATCCCCCTGATGAAGCAACTAGACCATTCCCTCAGCATCCTTTCCGGTCTGCTGATGGAATGTAAATATATATCGCGGGTTGGTGTAGTGGTAACACGATAGGCTCTGAACCTGTAGCCGACTGTTCGATTCAGTCACCCGCATCCATTATAAACGGAGGTGTTATTCAGCGCAAGCTTTTTATTATTTTGATTCTTTTTTTTGCTCTTTCTGCTTCCGTTTACGCTGCTGACTCTAATCCTTCTGTTACTGTTCAATATAAGTACGGTAATTCTAAGTCTGGTTCTTTTTCTCTTTCTTCGTCAAATGCTTCTTTTACTGGTAAAGTATCTGGTTATCTTTCTTATACTTCTGGTACTGTTGCTGTTGACAATTATTCTGGTTCTACTACTGTTTTTGAGTTGTCCCGTGTTCCTTCTGATTTTTCCGTTTCTACTTCTACCCCCGGTTATTCTGTTTCCTATTCTCTTTCTGACGGTACTGCTACTATTGTTGTTACTGCTGATTCTTCTAGGGAATCTAACCTCTGTGGTTTAGACTTTTCTGGTCAATCTTATGTTGGTTCTGAGCTGAAATCTTATGTTCTTGGTTCTGGTTATTCTTATACCGGTTCTGGAACACCTCCTGTTGTTCCCCCTAATCCTTATGAGGGCACTGGCTCTATGTTCGGGTGGACTGGTGCTACTCTTTTGCAACTTGAGTTGTCGCAATCTGAAAAATGGTATACATTTGGTTCTGGTTCTTCTTTCGCTGCTCAACTTGATTCTCTTTGGACTGGTATGGATGGTGAAGGAACTCTTCGTGGTGATGTCGTTAATTCTAAAATGCTTGCGTCTTTGACGTGGAACAAATGGAAATGGTCTGTTGATTCTAATACTGGACTTCCTAAATTTGAAGTTGATTCTTGGTCTCAAGGTTCTTGGGCTGATATGATTTATCGTACTTCCGTTTATAATTATTTTTACTCTTCTAAACTTTGGTCTAACGATGTCTCTGGTTCTTGGTACGGTTCTATTTCTACTTCTTTTTCGTATTTGAATTATCGTGTAAATCAGATTCTAGAGGTTCTTGCGAATGATGAAGACTTAGCTATTAAGGATGCTACTACTCCTGAACGTGACTGGGTAAAAAATTATTTTAACGGTTCTGGTGACAAGGCGGATTCTGGTAAATATGATAAGCTCAATAATACTGGTTCTGCTTTTAAAGACGCTTTTTCTGGTGCTCCTGATTCTAGCATTGCAGACGGTTTTACCGCTGTCAATGATAATGGTTATGATTTCTGGTCACAAAATGTGTCTAATGACATTAACGGTATTTCTTCTTCTGCTGCTTCTCGCGCTCCCGCTTATGTTCCACCTGACCAGAGGATTGTTGATGCGTATTCCGAAAATTGGAATCAGATTGTAGGTGGTTATTATGATTAACTCTCTTCTGCCCTCTATGAATCTGTTCTTGCAAATGTGGAACGTCCTGCCTCCTTCCATTATTGCTTTTGTTCGTTGGGTCCTGGGCGTTTTCATTGTTGTTGGTCTATATTACGTTGTAAAGGATTGGATTAAATGAGTAATTTCATTCAGACTTTGCAGTTCACTTTTGCTTTTCTCCCCTCTTGGGTCTGGATTGCTTTTTCTGTCATTTTCGCTTTTATTCTTGTGATGTTCATTCTCAAGATTATTAAGACGATTCTTGATGCGCTGCCGTTTGTTTAAGGGGGTGTTGAATTGACTGTTGAGGCTTCTAATTTCCTGGCTGGCTTTTTCGCTCATGTCTGGCAGCTTTATAACGGCTGGAAGTTGCCCGGTACTAATGTAACTCCGATTGCATGGGCTTTGTTCCTGCTTTTGATGCCTGTTTTTATCCGTCTTTTCAAGCGTCTTCTTAATACGCCTGATGCTTCTGGCGGTGGTTCTTCTCGGAAAGCTGGTGATTTTAAATGAGACGATTCTTTTCTATTTTTCTTTGTGTTTTCCTTTTGCTGACGCTTGCTCTTCCTGCTTTTGCTGGCAATGTTGTAATTCTCAATTATGAGCCTTGGCTTTTCTTCTATGATCTCGAGGCTTGTGACGAGAATTATAATATCTGGCTTGGCATGTACTCTTATGGCGGTTCTGAGGAATTGTACCCTATTCATGTTAATGAGGATGATTATAATGCAAAACTTCTTGCTTCTCAATCTCCCGCTGAGTCTGTCTCAGAAATTACCGACGTTGTTAAACCTGAGTCCGTTGAACCTGATCTGTCTGACGGGGATCCTGTTTCTTCTGATCTTCATAGTGAATCAGATTCGGGATATTTACAAGCTTCTTCGCTCACCTCGGGGACGGAATCGAGCGGTTCGCAATCTCCTATGCTTGCGGCGGCGAGTGTGCCGTCTTCTGGCTTGTCTTATGTCCAACCTGAACTTGTGAAGATCGATTATGCTCCTGACGCTACTTCTGGCACTTTACTTGCTGTTTTGTATGGATTACTTGGAAAACCGGTGACTGCTTATACTTATAAGGTTCGTACTTCCTATCAGTCTGATTATACCGGTTATGTTACGCAGCAGCTCGATTATGATGCAAACTGGCTTGCATCGCTTGCCCTTCTGATTGTTGTTCTTTTCTGTATTTTTAAAGCTGGAGGTGCTCTGTTATGCAAAGCATGAAAGACTTTTGCCTCTGGTTTATAGATCAGCTTCCCTCTTTTTTGATGGCTGAGCCTGTCTGTTATTTTGTTGGCTTCTTTTTCTCTTTTGCCATTATCGGGCTTATTGCTCGTTTAATGAATATTAAATAATTTTTTTTGAAAGGTGTGATTTTTCAGACTGCTCCCGCTGCTTATTCCATTTCGACCATGCTTACTGATATCGGTAGTTGGGTCACTTCGTCCGTTACGTGGGTCGGCGAGTTTGTCGGCGCGATTACCGACAATAAGCTGATTCTCGGCTTTGTGCTGGTTGCCTTGATTGGTACTGGCATTGGCGTTATCAACCGCCTGATTCACGTCTAACCTTTGTCTTGGGGCGGGCTTCCCGCCCCTCCTTTTTTAATTATGACTATTTTTTTGATTCTTTGTGGTATCTTCTTTATCTGGTTTACAGTTCAGTCTCGCCGTTATAACAATCCTTATCGGCTCATTTTCATTTTCGGAAAAAAAGGTGCTGGCAAATCTCTTTACATGGTGAAGATGATGATTCGTTATCTCAAGAAGGGCTGGACTGTCTATACTGACATTGACAACTGTAACCTTCCCGGTGTTCGGCTCATGCATGCTATGGACTTGGCGGAATTTGCCCCGGCTGAGAACTCTGCTATTTTCTTGGATGAGGCTGGTATTCTCTTTGACAACCGCAATTTCAAAAACTTTAATGCAGGACTTCGTGATTTCTTCAAGCTTCAAAGAAAGTATAAGTGTCGTGTTTTCTTGAACTCTCAAAGTTTCGATATTGATAAAAAAATCCGTGACGTCACTGACCAAATGGGCTTGATGGTTTCTATTGGCAATGTGTTTTCTGTCTATCGTCCTATTCGTCGGTCTATTACTCTAACTGAACCTTCAGCTGAGGCTGAAAGCAGAATTGCTGATCGTCTTAAGTTTGAAAGTCTTTTCAAATGGCAAATTACTTATCTCCCGAAGTATTTTAAATACTTTGATAGCTTCGCAGCTCCTGCGCGGCCTCCTATGCCATTTACTGAGGTCGTGGCAGATTTGACGGATAATAACGTTCGCCGCTCTATGAAGCGTCTAGGACGCAGAAAGGATGATTAAATGTTATGGTTTCTTGGTGTTGTCTTGGTCTTGGGCTTTTGCTTGTGGTTGTTTCTTTCTTTACGGTCGGCCTTGCCGGATTCCTTGTGTTCTGTCTTTCTCTGCTTCTTATTGGCTTTGGCGGCGGTCTTCTTTGTTCTCGTCGGGTACAACTTAAGATAGTTGGAAAAGAAAGGGTATCCCGCTAAAAATAAGCGGGATACCCTTTCTGAATATTTGGTGCGCTCCAAATCTTATATTTTGTTGCGTTAGTTAATTATAACCGTTCGGATGTAAAAAGTCAAGACCACCCTTTCGGGTGGCCTTTCTGCAACTGTTTGCTGTTCTGTGCCTTTGATATAAGCGTCCATCAACACTTTGATTTCTTCGACAGTGCAAGTTTTTCCTTTTTCTCCGCGTTCAAGAATCTTCTGTAAATCATATAGTTGCTTTCTGAAATTTACTTTTTCTTATTTGGACATATCTCTTATTTTAAATCAACTTTCGGTACCTGGCAGCGTCCCGATAAAGGCCAGCACGCACTCGCGCAGGCGCAGGATACCGTCGGGCATGGATTCGCGCATGTGCAGCCCCATTCCGAGCTCACGTCCGGTCGCGGGTTCGATCGGCACAGCCGTCACGCCGTTCGTCCGGCCGCGGATCATCATTTCCGCCATCATCGAAAGCCCCAGGCCCTTACCGACCATGCGGATGACCGTCTCGTCGTCGACATGACAAGGCCTGATTTTGGGTTTTACATTGTTTGCAGCCAATGCCGCCTTCACGTCCAAATCAAATTTCCCGTACGGCATTAGAAATTCCTTGCCCTCAAACGCTTCAATTGGAAACGTTTCCTGCCCATCCAGCGGATAATCTGGCGGCAGGATCGCATACATTGCGTCCTGACAAAGCGGCGTCCAGTCGCAGGAAAAGCCCTTCTGTCGGGCAGCAAAAATGACGTCGGTTCTCCCCTTTTCCAGCAGCTCAAACGGCTCAAGCTCATGGTCGACCATCCGAAGGTCCACGTCAATATTCGGGCAAACGCGGCGGAAGCGGTAGAGAATTTCTGGCATCCAGTGCATGGCGATGCTGGCGTAGGCCGCGACACGGATGGTATCGCGCTTTTTGTCGGTGATGGCCGCGATCTGGTTCTCCAGCTTCGCGTTCGCGCGCAGAAACTCCCGGATGGACGGGATAAGCGTCTCCCCTTCTTTAGTTAACGTAATTCCATTATGGTCACGCCGCACCAACGTCAGGCCGATATCGCGCTCCAGACTGTCGACCATGTGCGTCAGCCCCGACTGCGTATAGCCCACGACCTCCGAGGCCTTGGAGAAGCTGCCAAGGTCGATGGCGGTCATCAAAATTTCAAGCTTCTTGCTGTCCATGAACAATCCTCCCGCGGGTATGACGGATACTATGACAAAACGTCATATATCTATTATAATCACGCGATTCCATTTTTCAACCATTTCGGCTATTATATTTTTAAAGGAGCTGATTGTTTTATGACCACGAAAAAATTGACCTTCCGGCAGAAAATTCTGGTGGCCGGAACCCTGTTTGGCATGTTCTTCGGCGCAGGCAACCTGATTTTCCCCGTTCACCTTGGCCAGCTAGCCGGACGAAACGTCCTGCCCGCCATGATTGGTTTTATCATCACCGCCGTCGGCATTCCGATTTTCGGCGTAGCAGCCATCGGCGCAACGCATTCGGATGGTTTGCAGACATTATCGAGCAAGGTCAGCAAGGGCTACGGCGTGTTCTTCACGTGTCTTCTGTACCTCACCATCGGTCCCCTGTTCGCAATCCCGAGATGCGCGACCACGTCCTTTACCACCGGCGTGACCCCGATGCTGACGGATGCGTCCCGCGAGCCCATCGCGCTTCTCATCTTTTCGGCCATTTTCTTCGCGTTCGTTCTCTTCTTCTCGCTTAAACCCGGCAAAATCACGGTCTGGATCGGCAAGATCATCAACCCGATTTTCCTTCTATTCCTCGCGGTCCTCGTCATCCGGGCGCTCATCCATCCGGGCGCGGCGGTTGCCGATGTGGAGCCCGATGCAGCGTATGAAACCGGCGCGTTCTTCTCGTCGTTCATTGAGGGCTACGGCACGATGGACGCGATTGCGGGTCTGGCCTTCGGTATTGTGGTCATTGACGTCATTCGCCGCATGGGCGTTGATGATGACGATGCGGTTGCCGCCGACGTTCTGAGCTCCGGCGTTCTGACCGGTATTCTCATGGCGATCATCTACGTTCTGACGATTCTCATGGGCACGCAGTCCCGCGGCCTCTTCGAGACCTCCGCCAACGGCGGTATTGCCCTGACACAGATTGCGGGCCATTATTTTGGCTCCGTCGGTCAGCTGATTCTGGCTGTCACCATCACGTTCGCCTGCCTCAAGACCTCCATCGGCCTTGTGACCTCCTGCTCGGAGACGTTCGTGAAGATGACGCACGGCAAAATCTCCTACTCCGTCTGGGCGATCATCTTTACGGTCTTCTCGTTCGCGATCTCCAATGTGGGCCTCAGCATGATCATCGAATACTCCATCCCGATGCTGATGCTCATTTACCCGCCCGCGATCGTGCTGATCATTCTGGCCTTTGCCGGAAAGCTCTTCGGCCATGACCGCAGAGTCTATGTCTCCACCATGGTCTTCACCTGGGCCGCTGCGATTTTCGACTTCATGAAGACGCTTCCCGGGAGCCTGCAGGAGAGCCTGCATCTGGACACGCTGGTCAGCTTTGCCGGCAAGTGCCTGCCGCTGTTTGACAAGAACCTCGGCTGGCTGATCCCGGCCTGCATCGGCTTTGTCATCGGTATGATCCTCCGTGCATCCAAGCCCGCCAAGGCATAAAAACAGCAAAATTCTTGCCTGCATCGCAGCTTCGCGGTGCAGGCGTTTTTATCTGGAATTTTCCGAATCGCAGCCATACCGTGGAACGCAGTGATACGACTGCTCCGTCCCCCGGCACGAGACAGCGCTTTAAAATGGGCAGCAGCATTTGCATCAAGCCGCGCTCAGAGCGCTGAACAGGAAATTGCGGCGATAACTCTTTGGAAGCGGATACATACGGTTCCTTCCTTACAAAAACGGTTAACTAGCTCTATCTATTATAGCACTCCGCATATGGGCTTTCAGTTCAGGATACAATTTTCGCAGCAAAAAAGCAGCGCCCGGAAGCCCAGACGCCGCATCCCTTCGTATTCAGCTGATTTCTTCGCGATAAAACAGCTTCAGAACCGTCTGCTCCAGTGCGTCGTCGTCCACGTAAAACTCCGCGATACTCTCCTCGCTGATCTTCGCTTCCCCCGCAGGCGCTGGCAGAACTGTCAGATCGCACTGCTCGGTGCGCTCGAGGAAACGGCTCAGCTTCTGCACCGTACAGTCCGAGCGCAGCCGCTCTCCCAGCGAGACCAGCGCGTCCGTTCCAAGCTCCACCGCGTCGCCGGAGGCCGTCTTTTCCATCCAGGCCTCCCAGGCTGCGCGCAAAAACTGCTCCTGCCGCGCCATACGGCTCTGGTTCGTACCATCGGAAACGATTTGCCGCGCCCGCACATAGGAAAGCGCCAGCTCGCCTTCCAGCGTGACTGTCTCGCCCTCAATAAGCCGCGGGTCGACCGCTGTCATATCCGTATCGATCGTGACCGGAACGCCGCCGACCAGGTCCGCCAGAATCGGGACCGCGTCCATGCTGAGCGCTGCGTAGTGGTCGATCGTCTGCCCGAAAAGGAGATTTTCCACCGCGCGCACCGTATTCTCGCAGCTCTCGTCTCCGCCGCTTCCGTAGGTATGGGCAAGGCAGAGCTGCTCGATACGGTTCGTAGATGGCGCACCGTTTACGTCCAGCTGCCAGACCGTCGTCATCGTGTCTCGGTTCAGAGGCAGCGCCGTACAGGTATTTTCCTGCTTATCGAGCACAACCAGCAGCAGAAAGTCATTCTGCTCCTTGTTGAGGTATTCTGCAAAGGCCTCATAGCTGGAGTCCTTGTCGAGGCCAATGAGCAGAATGCTCTCAAGATTGCTTTTGAGCCGGTAGGTTTTTCCGCCGTAATACAGCTTCTGCCCCGCTTCATCCGGCACGATCTGCATCTGCTCTGGCACGACCTGCCGGTGCTGAAAATGACTCACGCCAAGCAGAATCGCCGCGAACAGCCCCAGCAAAAGAAGGCACACGACAGCCGCGCGAAGCGAACGTTTTCCAATTTTCACGCTGGCCATCCGGACCTCCCGCGAAATGCTCAGCCCTTCTTCCGCTTGGGAAGAACCATAATTGCAGCGCCTGCTGCCAGAACCGCCGCTGCGGCCAGCAGCCAGAATGGATACAGCGGCCGTCCGGTCTTCGGCGAGGTCGACGTAGCAGCGTCCGCCGCGCTCACACGGTTCGTGCTGACGGCAAAGACAACGTAGCCAAGGTTATAGAACTTGATATCGACGGTACCGTCATCGTTAAAATGCAGGCGCGAACCCGTGATCTCCTCCCACGTGCCGTCAGGCAGCTGGTGGAGCACATGCAGCGTTTCGCCGTCCTTGAGCTCGGTCAGAAAACGGATGGTGACACTGCCGCCTTCATCGAGAATCGACGAATGGTCCTCGTCGAGCTCAAGCTCAAAAATTTTCGAGACGGTCAGCTGCTTGTCGTCTCCAAGGCGTTCCTGCACTTCGTCGACCTTCTCCTTCAGGCCGTTCGGATGCTCCTCGAGCTCCGCAAAGTCAACGTCTTTCTCGTTGACATAATCAATAAAATTACCGTCCTTGTCTTCCGTCCAGCCGACGTAATCGCCCGGCGCGACCTCACCGTTGATCGGCACGAGGCGCTGTTCCTGGCTCTTCGGCGCACCGGCGGCAAAGGCCGAAACGCTTACCCCGAGCACCAGCGCCAGTACAAGGATCACACGCGCAACTCTTCTCATAACCCATTCCTCCATTTAATCGACGATCTGTGTCAATTTTGCAAGCACCAAAAAACGTTTGGAATAATCCCCGGCGTAGCAGGTGGACAAAATGACCACCCGATCGTCCGGGCTGACCGACGCGTCCGGGACGATCTGCGCATCAAGCGCGCGGCTGTGCAGCAGTCCGTCAAAGAACGCGGTAAAAACATTTTCGTCAGTAAAATCGTAGCTGTAAAGCAGGTGGCGGCTGTCTGTCGGAACGGCGGCAAAAATTTCATAGTGCAGCTCGCGGTATTTCTGGTAAATGACCAGTTCGCGGCTTTCCTCCATCCACGAGGGGTCGGAATAGATCCGCTGGAGACTGCTGAACATGCTGCCGTCATACATCTGGTGGCCATAGATGACCGTCACGGGGTCTGCAAACGTCGTAGTATTGTAGAGCGACTCCGTGAAAATAGAGCCCCAACTGGATGGCTGGCCGTGTGCGTCGTGCTTTAAATAATAGGTATCCTCGCCGTCCCGCTGCAAAATCGGGTCGCTGATCTTCGTCCCCGGCAGATCGAGCCAAGCGTAAATATCGGAATTTTCGCGCCAGAGCGACTCAAAATCAACTGGGCTCTCATAGGGCGGCTTTTGCTCCTCCGGCGCTTCCTCCGGCTGCTCCGCCTCGTCTGATTCTGCCGAAGCATCCTGTGAGACGGCCGATTGCACTGTCCCGGTCTGCTGGTTTTCCAGTCCCGCGCGCATGTATTCAGCCGTCTGCTCGATGACCGTCTGCTGCTTTTTTGCGCAGGCGCTGAGCGTGATCAGACAGCAAAACGCGGCCAGCAGGCAGATCACCTTATACATACCACGCACATCCTTCCCGCAGAAGCTGTTCTTCTCTGCGGAAAAAATCCGCTGTGAAATCGTCTCCGAATCGCGTGGAAAGCTTTCTTGCCGCCTCCTGCATCCGGGGCGGGCGCGTCTTTAAATTATGGCAATCGGAGGCGAGAAACTGAATTATCCCGCACCGCAGCATACGCAGGGTCTTCCCCGCGCTCGCCATCCGAAAAAGGGCGTTCGCGTTCGTCTGCATGCACACGCCGCGATCAGAAAGCCGCTGCCACACGTCCGCGCGCTGAAACCGGAAATACCGCTCCACATGCGCAAGTATCACCTGAATCCCGCGCTCGGAAATTTCCAGCGTCTCCGCCAGGACACGTTCCGACCACGGCTCAAACGGCATCTCAAGCAGCAGCAGCCTGCTTCCGCCGATGCAAAAGCGGTCTAACTGCTGCATCTGCGACACGTTCCGGTAAAATGCAACCTCCGCACCCAGCAGCACGCAGGGCATGCCGGACTCCATTGCGCCGGACAGCTGCTTCCACGCCGATTCCCGGCGCAAGAAAAACTGTTCGGGCTTGTCGCTTGCCGCGTAGAAATGCGGTGTTGCCGCCGTCAGGGTGACGCCCTGGGAGGCTAGCATGCGAAGAAGTGCAAGGCTTTCTTCCAGACTGGAGCTTCCGTCGTCGACGTTCGGGAGGATATGCGTATGCAGGTCGATCATGGTTTTTGTTCCGGATTTTCCCGCGCAGGAGAAGTCTTGGACGAATTTTTCCGCCTGTCCTCCTCGCGGCGGCGCTTTTCCGCTGCGGCATAGTAGCCGTAGTCGTAGCGATACGAGTATTTGTAACCGTATTTACTGCCATAGCGATAGCGCTTCGCACCGGTCTCGCCCGAATCGTCAAACGTCATGACAAAGCCGAGAACCTTTACCTGCGTGAATTCCAACTGCCGCATGGTGACGTCCAGCGCGCGCATGTCCGTATAATTTTTCCGCACGACAACGATCATGCCGCTGAGCATCGGCGAGATCATCAGCGCGTCCGAAACGACTGTGATCGGCGGCAGGTCGCAGAGAATATAGTCGAACCGCTCCCGGAAGCTTTCAAGCAGCGCCTTCATACGCTCCGAGCCCAGAAGCTCCGAGGGGTTGGGCGGCAGATTGCCGGCCGTAATGACGTAGAGATCGTCGTGAATGCCGGACTTTTGCAGCGCATCCGTCAAAAGCGCCGAGCCGACCAGCAGATCGGAAAGGCCGGGCGCTTTGGAGATCGGAAGCGATTTGTGCAGCACGGGAAGGCGCATATCCATCTCGATGAACAAAACGCGTTTGGCCGATTCCGCAATGGAGTAGGCCAGATTGATGGCCGTGGTCGACTTGCCCTCGCCCTTTATGGGGCTTGTAATGCCGAAAATGCGGCTGCCATCCTCATCTTCCGCAAGGCTGAACATCACGTTTGTTCGAAGCAGCTTATAGGCCTCAGATGCCGAGAAGCTGAGCTTGCCGCCAACCATTGCGCGGCGGCTGCGGGAATCCTCGGCGTTTCTATGTGCATTCTTGTTCAAGTTGTCTTCTCCTTTTTGGCGGGCTCATAGTCACTGCGGTACGCACCGGCGCCCGAATACGCCAAATCCGGGATAACCGCCAGAATCGGCAGCTGATAGCGCTGCGTGATATCATCCTCGCTGTGAAGCTTCTCGTCGAAAATCTCGCGCAGGCAGATGATTGCTGCGATGACCACAAGACCCGCCAGCATACCGAGCGCTGTATTGCGCGTGTAGCTCGGAGAGGCGATTTCCGCCGGAACGATCGCGTAGTCGACGATCTTGACAGAGCTTCCCTCCACGATATCCGCGATCCGATCGGGCAGGATGTCCGCAATCGCGTTGGCAATCAGCTCTGCCTCCTGCGGGTCGGGCGAGGTCACGTCGATGGAGAAGACCTCCGTGGAGTTGACAGCCTCCGCCTGCACCATTTTGGTCAGCTGCTGATAGGAATACGGAACGCCCGTGCGCGAGATGACTTCGTTGAGCGTGCCGCGCGTTTTCAAAATGACGGTATACGTATCGACCAGACTCTGCGAAGCGGCCAGATCGCCCGCCGAGATGCTGACCTTCGCGCTGCCGACACTGATGGCGCTGTTGTTGACGTACATCATGGCCGTCGCCTTATATAAGGGCGTCACCAGAAAGAACGTATAGCCGAACGCCAGCGCGCCGCACAGCAGCGTCACCAGCACGACCAGCCACAGCTTTTTCCAGAGCGCACCCGCCAGCCGCAAAAGATCAATTTCATAATAATCGGTTTTGTTTCTATTCATGCACTGCTCCCGTTTGCCGCATCTTTCGCTGCGGAGCAAATAAAATTCTGCCATCCGCGCGGCCGGAAAACTCCGATACACGCTCTTGTGGTATTTATAGTATACTGCCTACAGCCGGAATAATCAAGTGCGGCCGCGGAATTTCCCGCACATTTTTTCCAGAAAAGTGAAGCGTTTTTTGTGAATTCCCGGCAAAGAAAACCGCCCGATTTCCTTATGGAAACCGGACGGTTCAGCTTTCTATGATGGTCTTTCCCCGTACATGAAGTCGCTTCTGCGCAAGAGCGAGAGCGGCAGGCCGGTGTGTCACGGCGATGCAGGTCCTTCCGGGAAGAGACGATAGCCTTCCCAGCACCTCGCGCTCCGTGTCTTCGTCCAGTGCGCTTGTTGCTTCATCTAAAAGCAGCACACCGGCTCCGCTCAGAACTGCGCGGGCAATCGAGACGCGCTGCGCCTGCCCCTCGGAAAGTCCGGCGGAATTTTCGCCGAGCGGCGTATCGAGCCCCTCGGGAAGCTCCGGCAAAAATGCGTCCATACAGCTGACATAGATGGCCTGCGAAATGGCTGCCTCGGACGCGGCTGGACTCGTGAGCGTCAGATTTTCGCGCAGCGTGCCACTGAACAGTAAATTTCCCTGCGGAACGTAGGCAAAAATCGGTCTCGTAGCGGGGCTGATGGGAAATGTGCCGTCTTGCAGCCGAAGCTGAAGCGACCCCGCCTGCGGTGTGTAGACCCCAAGCAGCAGCTTTAAGAGCGTGCTTTTTCCAGCGCCGGACTCGCCGGTAATGACCGTGAAGCTGCCCTTCGGGATGGAAAAGCTGACGTGGTCCAATACTGTCTCGCGGTCATAGACGAACGAAAGATCATCCGCCTCGATCGAAATCACTTCCTCATAGACCGATTTTGCGTCGATTCTCTCGCATTCTGGCTCATCAGGCAGTGCATCGAGCTCCATCAGGCGCTCACACGAGCCGAGCATCGCGATCATCTGCGGCAGCACGCCGGAGAGATTCACGAATGGGCCCTGCAGCTGGCTGACAAGCGCGGTCATGGCGCTCAAGTCGCCAAAGGTCATTCTCCCCTGCTGAATCCCGACCGCGCACCACACGAGCGTCACAAAGCCCGCGCCGTATCCAAGAAGGCTCACGCTGGTGTTCGCAAGCAGCGACACGTTTTTTCGGCGCTTCTGGAGCGCGAATCGGTTCGATAACAGCGTCTCTGCCCGCGTTTCCACTGCCTCGCTTGCGTCAAGTGCCTGCACAAGCAACAGCTTTTCAAGAACCTCCTGCAAAAATGCAGCGCTTTTGCCTTCTGCCTCGCCGAGGGCCTTATGGAGCGTTTTGAGCTTTTTTCGGGCGGCCGCCGTCAAAATCGTCACGAGAAGCCCGGCCGCCAATGCTGCCAGCGTAAATTCAGGACTCAGGGATAGAAGCGCCAGTCCCGCGCCAACAAGGCGCACGAGCATTGCGCCAAGGCCAGGGAGCGTCGTCACAAGCCCATCAGACACGGCCTTCGCGTCGTTATTCATGCGGTTGAGAAGCTCCGCCGTATGGAATTTCGAGCTTTCCTCGTACTGCGTGCGCAGGAGCTTTCCAAGGTAGCGCCGTTTCCAGTCGCGCTCGAGATTTGCCGAAAGGGAGTCGCGCAGCGCGCGCAGGCCCGTGAGCGTCAGAAGAAGCGCCGCAATCAGCGCCGCCTGCATCCCGGAAGCACGCAAAAGCGCTGCCGCCTCGCCGGAGGCCGCAGCGTTGACAACGCCCCTTGTCCCCAGCGCGAACAAAACGCCAAGCTCGGCGTTTGCCATGCTGAGGACCAGCAGCGCCAGAAGCGAGGGGATCCTCGCCCGGACGCAGGATAGAAGCCAAAAAATCGAATGGGTCTGTTTTTTCATCGGTTCCTTTCCCGTGTCACCTGCCGCCGGAGCCATCCTGCCGCGCGGTGGGCGAACCGGCGAAGCGGCCGCACGGCGAGAAGTGCCCTCCAATAAAGACCGTACGCGGCGCTCGTTACGCTCGTCCAGCGGTCCGTTCTTTGAAACTCGGTCACAACGGCGAGAATCTGCTCGCGGCGGAGGCCTCTTTCGAGCACCCACTGCGCGTCACCGCAAAAATCGTAGGTTTCCCCGTGACACGCGGCGACACGGTGTAGCACGTACTGGCCGTTATCCCGCTTATAGAGCACGACGGCCCCGCGCGGGAGCGTTTCGGGCGCAGATTGCAGACGGACGCGGCTTTTGCGGTCATGAAGCGTGGGCTCCATGCTGCGGCCGGTCACTGTCAGCTCCGCCACGCCGCCGGAGGCGATGATCTCCTCCAGCAGCGGCGAAAGCTCCCGCATGGGGACGCGGGTATGTGTGCGGTCAGTTCTTTCCAAGGATCTGTCCAAGATCGACTGTGCCGTCCGCGCCGACTTCGATCACGCTCTGGTTCTTCTCATACTCGGCCTCGGCCTTTTCCTTCCACGTGAAGAAATCTGCCGGGTTCGAGAACTTCTGGAAAAACGCCAGCTGCTCGTCCGCGCTCATGGCGAGGTACTGCTCCCACGTGGTGTCCTCGAGCTTGCCGCTGGGTGGCGTGGTGCTGCCGCCATTGTTTCCGTTGTTCCCGGAATTGTCAGTCGAGCCGTTATTGCCGGAATGGTTGGTATTGTCAGACGTGTCGGGCTTCTTGTTTTCCTCGCGGCCCTCGCTCTCGGGGTTGCCGGTCTCGGAATAGCCAGCGGCCTTGGCGAATGCCTTTGCGTCGAAGACCTTCTGGTCGATCAGGCGATCGGCGAGGGTCTTGTCGGAGTCCTTGAGCTTGGTGTTGAGCGCGCGCCAGAAGATCTCGACGGCCTCGCCGCGCGTGAAGCTCGCGTCATCCTCGACACTGTCAACGAGACCGATTTTTTTCGCCAGACCACGGCTCGTGCGATAGTAGAAGTCGGGGTTCTCGCCGCTGTCGGTGTAGCCGAGGACGCGAAGGACGATCGTCAGGTACTGGAAATCGGTGACGGTGTCCGCGCCGCCGTATTTTGTCGCGCTGTAGCCCTTGACATATTCGTTCGCGTAGGCGTAGGCCACGACCTTGGAGGCCCAGGGGGCAACGTCGGTGAAGGGGTGGGTGTAGCTGCCTGCTTCGGCGGTCTCCAGCGCACCCAGCATGCGCACGAGGAGCATCGCGCTCTGCTCGCGGGTTAGGCTGTTACGCAGCTCATAGCCCTTGTTCGTGCCCAGAAAGAGGCCAAGGGAATAGAGCGCGTCCGCGGCGTTGAGCTCGGTCGTCGTTGCGGCGCTCACGGGCATGACGAGCATGCCGCACAGCAGGCAAACGGCCAGAAACAGAGACAAATATTTTTTCATTGGGTCAACCTCCTGTCAGGTTCGCATGGATCACTTGTATCTTACTTTTCCAGACAACCGGCCTCTTGCAGCTGCCGCAGGAAGCCCTGTACATCCTGCGCGGCCGTCTCCGGGCTTACGTCGTATTCCGCCGTCAGCGCGCGGGCGAGGTCTTGCTCATCCGCGCCATCTTTCAGCTTGTTCCAGAGCAGCACGCCGGTATCGTTCAGGCGGAGCATGCCGTTAAAATCGACGCTCGCCTGCCCGACGGCGACGGCCACCCAGCTGCCGACGATCTGTCGGAGGACAAAATTTTCATTCAGCTTCATGGGATTCTCCTGTTTGGGGTTTGTCCGGGCGCATCGTCTCGTAGCTGAGGCGGGCGGCGGACTCGGTGGGGGTGTTTTCCAGCTCGTAGACAGGAATTTCTTGCAGGAGCCGGTCTACATGAGTTAACAATAGGTTCATGTTCTCCGGACGCAGGCGATAGGTCGTCTGCCCGAGCAAAAGCGGAAGTGCTTCCGCAGGCGTTAACCTCTGGATTCGGTTTTGCTTGGCTTGTTTCAGAAAACAGATGCCTGCAAGCGGCCACTTTTCGTTTTTGTTGATGCCGTCCTTGCCGCACCACGGCGTGCCGTAGGCGAACCAGCCGGTATCCAAACGCCGAAGCGCGGGCTTGTCGTCATTGAAGACGCTGGCCGCTTCGCCGAACGCGGACTGCCACAGGCGCGTGTGCGTGGACTTTCCCCTGCCGCACGGGCCGGAAAACAGATACGCATTGCCGTTCATTGCAACGGCCGAAGAATGCAGCATCAAGCCGTTGAAGTTTAACAACTGCCCATAAAAATGAGCGCCGGATTCCATGTATTCATATTCTTCCGGTGAAATATTGCCCCAAACATTGGGACGGTATTTTTTCTCATCAATCACAATCTGTACCGGCTTGTCCGTTTCCACACGGTATGCCGCGCAGCGGGAGGCTAAGCCTCCCGCTGCTGGGATTTGTGTGATGAGATCTGCAACAGCAAGTCTCAAGCCGGATTATTCTCCGCCGGGGAACACACCACCGCCCTGTCCGGTGCTGCCGCCAACACCAACATCGGCAATGTTTTCGGAAATATCAAAATCAATGCGTTCAATCTTAGGGGCCTGATATTCCTTCATCATTTATACCTCCTGAATTATTTTACTGTGTACGTAAGCGAATCATCTGAGAGTTTTTCGACGCCGCACGATCTGATGCTTGTTTTCAGAGTGAGAACTGTACCAGATGTGAGGGTATCCAAACCAGTAATGTTTACATAGTAGCCACACTTGCTAGGAGCTGTGCCATTCAAAATTGGCGTTGTCCACTTCCTCAAAGTGCTCTGGTTCATCTTAATGTACTGCCATTCATTTCCGGAACCGATTTGCATCGGAATGAACAAATCCGCATTGTGTCCGGCTGTGTTCAACAGGCTGTATGCCTTTTCACCACCGAAAACAATGTTGAACCAGAATGCCGTCGGAGAACCTTTGACAATGCCCAGTTTATTCAGCTGATAGCTGAACAGGCGATAGCCATTCGCAGCACTGTCGCGCAGCGGCAGGTGGCTGTTGTTTGTCGTGAAGAAGCTCTGCACGCCAGTCTCAATCAAACCATTGCCCTCAGTGCTGTCGATGACATCGGAGAAGCTCATGAAGTAGCTGACTTTCAGCGTCTTGCCGTTGAGATCGAGAGTACCCTTTGTTACAAGAACCTGAGTTGCTTCAACGTCCTTGAGCAGCTTGACAGTCTCGCGGTCCTTGGCTGCTTTGAGTGCTTCGTCAAGCGATGTGTACTTCACGCTGCCAATCTCAGCAACATTGCCGTCAGGCTGGACGCCGTACGTGCCGTTGCCGTTGTCCTTCGGGACGAAGCCTTCTGCGCAGAGGTTCGCTGCAACCGGCGTAGAGTAGGTGCCGCCGGAGATTGCGACCTTGTCGGATGCAGTGAAGTTTGCTTCGCCGGGTTCCTTGTTCGACCAGTCGTAGGCCTTGACAGCTTCGTTGCCGGACTTAGCCGTGAAGGTGCCTTCGGCGACCGCGATCGTGCCGAGGCCCTTGTAGCCGGTACGGTTGACGATGGAGATTGCCGCGCCGTCTTGGATTGCGCCGTCGTTCTCGGTTTTCTCAACGCCGTCGCCGGTGACTTCAATCTTGGTGTCAGCGCCCGTGATGTTCAAGCTGCCGGAGCAGACCTGAACGCCCATAGTCTTGGCATTGATGACGGAGTTGTCAATCGTCAGCGTGCCGGAAGACGGGAAGTAGATGCCGAAACCGTTCGGAACGTTGAGCGTGGAATTCTTGAGCGTAACGGTGTCGTTCGTGTTGTTGCCGTTCGTCTCAATACCGCTACGACCAGTGGTGGTCATCTTAACGGTATCAAAGACAAGTCCAGCATTGTCCCAGCTAACAAGGCCAATAGGCTGATTGCTGACCACGTTGCCGTTCTTCACAGTAATCTTGCCGTTTTCATTGTTGGCCTCGAATGCGGAGTAAATTTCAGAACTGCCAGTGTGGTTCCATGTAAATTCAGCCAGATCAATTGTGAAATCTTTCGTGCCGGAAGTTGCTTGCTTGTTCGTGCTGCAATCACGCAGTAGAACAATCGTTTCGCCAGACTTAACAGCCTTCAAAGCTTCGTCCATGGTGTAGTACGACTTCTCGCCGATTTTGCACAGATAAGCCTTCACGGCATCATATCTGCCTTCGTCGTTCTTAGAAACCGTGGAGCCTTCGACGAGGAACTTCGTCGGGTCTTCTCTGAAATTACCAGCGACAACACCGATGGTTGCCTTTGTCGCATCAGTAATATCGCCCTTATTGTAATCTCTCGTAAGAAGTTTACCATCGATTACACCGCCATTGATAGTGATCTTTGCCGTCTTGGTTTCCGTACCGTCATAGGTTACAGACTCAATATCGCCATGGATCGTACCACCATTGATGCTAAGATTGTTATCCTTGTTATTGCCGCCAGACCAGACCCAGGAAGAAACCTTACCGTTGATTGTACCATCATTGATAGTTGTATGATACCAGTTTTCAACAGCGTAAGTATTCTGGGAGTTGATTTCGCCGCCATTCATGGTGAGCGTGCCTCTGTCAACCTTAATAGCAATGAAGTTGTCCTGCGTAAACGTGCCGCCAGTAATGAACATCTGCGGTTTTGCCGTAGTATTATCGTTACCAATACGAATCAGGGAAGCGCCCTTGCTCATATCAGCGTTGCCACTGTTATTCTTAACATTGCCGCTCTTGAAGGTCAGCTGAGAGCCTGTGTCCTGAATATCAATGACATAGTGAGAGGAAACGCCGGAGTTTGCAGCGGTATCCTCACGCATGATCGTACCTGTCTGTGCCGCACTGGAATCAACAATCGTCAAATTGGCACGGGACGAAACAGTCAGCGCGGGCGTATTCGCTACAGTGCCGCCATTGAGAATATGGCCGGCCAGATCAAGCGTTATCACCTTACTCTTGCCAGTAACCGTGACATTCTCGCGTGTATCGGAAAGCAGAGTGACTGTCTCGTGGTACTTTGCCGCGTCGATGGCTGCCTGAAGGGCCTCATACTGCTTGCCGTTGACTTCGGCAACCATAACGATCTTTGCAAGCGTCTGGCCGTTTTCACCATCCACCCACTTGTAGCCGTCGGGAGCTGCAACGTCAACAGACTTGTCCTTCGTGACAGCGACCTTGTCACCGTTGCCGCCGTCAACGAGCGAGCCGCTTACAGTCGTGCCCTTACCAATGGTAAGCGCAACCTTGCTGTTATTCCCATTGCTGATCTCAACAGCGCCATTGATCGTAGAGTTCTCAACGGTTACTGTTGCGCCCGGATACGTGCTAAAGCCGCAAACGTCGAACGCGCGAGCGGGCTGGTATGCCGGCTTTGTCGATGCCTCACCGGCTGTGATCGTGCTATTCTTGATCAGCGTATCGCCGCAGTTGTTGGAAATCGTGTAGCAGGTTTCCTTGCCGCCGACGACGGTCATCTTCTCGAGCGTCAAATTCGAGTAGTTCTGAATCATGATGGCTGGTGCGCCTGTCCAATTTGTCGTTTTGTCGCCAGCGACAGATGCATCACCATAGAGTGCGCCGTTCTTGAAGGTGATCTTGTTGTCCTTATTCAGCTGGAAGCCGTTGCTCGCGGTGCCAGAGCTGCCAACGAGAACGCCGCCAACCGTATAGGTATGGCCATCGAAGTCAACAGTCAAGCCCTTACCAGTGAAAGTGCCATTCTTAACTACAATACCATCGCCGGAGCTGTTTTTGAGGAGCACGATGGTCTCGCCGTCCTTGGCTGCCGCAAAGGCCGCTGCGAGGGTCTCGTACTCGGTATCTCCGATCTTCGCGGCGCTAATCTCCTTCACGCCGAACGTGCCGTTGCCGTTCGCGATCGGCTCGAAGCCTTCTGCGCAGTACTTGGGCTCAACAGCGTGAGCGAACGTGCCGCCGGAGACAGCCAGCGTGCCGGTATACTGCCCGCCATTATAGGTATCCTGAACCAGTCCCTGCGTTTCGGTGTACTTAAACGTACCGCCGGAGATGGTCATTTTACCAATTGCGTGGTCACTCCACGCTACGCTGAACAGAAGCGTCGAGTTCACACCACTGGCCAGTTCGAATGTACCGCCTGTGATGCTTGCCTCATTCCAGTTCATGACAACGCATTGCGTGGCGTTGGTGAACGAACCGCCGTTGATCGTCAGCTTGCCGAACTCGCCATTCTTGATGGTGTTGATGCCGCCGGAGAACAGGCCGCCCTCGATAGTCAGCGTAGTGTCCTCCACCGCATCGTTGCCATTGCAGATCATGCTGGAGAAATGGCCTTCATTGGTGACCGTAACGCCATCTTTGATCGTAAGGCTGCCGCCCTTGTCGTTCAGGATGGTGTAGAAGCTGTTGCCGTTCGCATCATACGGGGTCTTTCCGCACTCCTTGCTGCGGGTGTAGGTGCCGCCCGCAAGCGTCATGGTGCCGTAGTTGACAATCGCTGCCCTTGCATGTGTCACGTTGTCAACCGTGCCGCTCTTCGCCTCGGAGCTGTCCATGATGGTCAGCGTGCCGTTGTTGACGATGGTATGCGAACCTTCAGTGTTCGTCAGCGTGAAGCCGTTCAGATCGATTTTGCACGTCTTACTCTCAGCAATCTCAATGCTTTCCGTTACATCTGCAACCAAGGTAACCGGTTTGGTTTTACTATTTGCCTTCGCAATCGCAGCAGCAAGTGTTTCGTAGCCTGTGCTGCCGATTTTTGCAACGTACTTACCTTCCTTGACGCCGTACGTGCCGTCAGCGTTTTTGGTCGGAATAAAGCCATCAGCGCAGTAGCCCTCGGGGATGCTCTTGTTGAACGTACCACCCTTGACTTCGAAGTTATCAGATGTAGCCTTATTCATGCCATGGAAGATTTTTGCGTTGATGCTTGTGTGGTTATTTGTAAACGTACCACCTGTAATCTCAGTGCTCGGGTTGGGATCATCGACCTTTTCTTTCGCTGTAATAACAACACAAGGAGATGCCTTTGCAGGCGTTTTTGCATTCTGGACGAACTCGCCGCCTTCGATTTTTGCTGTACCGTAGGTAAGAATAACGCCGGTATAGCTCCAAGCAACAGCGGAGTTCAGCGTAAACTTACCACCAGTAATCGTCAGGACTGCGTTCGGCTCGCTCTTAACAACGTTGAGGCCGCCGGTGTATGTGCCGCTTTCGATGGTCAGCGTGCCCCAGTTGTCGATCATGGAGCTGCCGTCGTTGCCAGCCGTAGCGGTCACGCCGATGAGCGTCAGCTCGCCGCCGGGAGCAGCTTCCGTGCCAACAGCGATGTTATAGTAGCTTGCACCGCCCATGACGATACCATTCTTGACGGTAGCCTTCACGTCCTTCGGGACATATACGGTTGCCTTGCCTGCGCCGGTGTTCGTCAGCGTCTTGCCGCCGAGGTCGAGGGTGATGTTCTTGTCGATCGTCACATCCTCGGTTGTGTCGTTCAGCAGCGTAACGGTGCTGTTCTCGTCCGCCGCAGCGATAGCCTGCGCGAGGGTCTCGTACTCGGTCTCGCCGACCTTCGCAACGTTCGTGGTTCCAGTCGAATCCTTCTCGGTCTTCAGCGTAACCTTCGTGTCCGTCTTCCACTCGAGCGCGTCGGTGATCTCGATCGGATTACCGGAAAGATCCGTTACGGTCGAGCCGACAGGAAGCTTACTCTTGCCACTCGGAATGACGTAAAGCGCGGCAGTACCTTCGGACTTCGTGTTGTGATCCAGAACAAGGTTGACCGCATTCTTATCGGTATGCGGCCCAATGTACAGGCCAACGTTCTTCGTCGTCTCGTCGCCAGTCTGCGCAGAGATATCAAACGAGTTACCAGTCGCGGTGAGCGTCGTGGTGTTGTTCCACTGAGAGATGAACTCAAACTTCACCGGACGGGTGCTGGCGACCGTATTGTTCGTGAAGTTGATCGTCGTCAGGGACTTGAAGTTCTGTCCCTGTACGTCGTTGTCGCTCTCCTTCCAGTTGCCATAGGCCGGACGAATCCAGGTCGGGTTGGAGCTGTTCGCAGAAGTGGTATTCGTGTAGTTATTGAATGTGCAGCCGTTGAACGTCAGAGTCTGCGCGGCAGTCGCGCCGACGATGATGCCGTTGAACGTGCAGCCATCAAACTTCAGCTCGCCCAGCTGGCTCCACGGGCCGGTGTAAAGCTGGTAGTTGAAGCTCATGACGTTGTTGAACGTAATGCCCTTAAAGGTAACGTTCGTGTAAGCCGGAACAGCCAGCAGGAGGCTCGTGCCGATGTTGTCGATCGACTCGTAGCCGGTCACGCCGCTGGTGATCGAGCCGTTGACGAAAACGATGTTCAGACCGTTCGCGCCGTCGTTCTTCTCACCCAGATAGCCGTTCGAATTGTAGCCGTTCAGAACGCTGCGGTCTTCGGTCTGACCCGGTGTGTCGTTTCTCACGCCGTTGCCAAGAACGCCATCCTTGCCGTAGCTGTAGTCGCCAACGGAGACGTACATCGTGCCGCCCAGTTTCTTCTGCGCCGCAATGTAAGCGTCACGGGTCATCTCGCCGAGCTCTTCCAGCGTGTAAGCGTTCTCCGCAGAGCTGCCCTTGATCCCGGTCGAGCCGCCGATCAGGTCTTCCATTTTGGAAACCGTCAGCGTTTCGCCCGCCGTAAGAGCTTTTTCACCCTTCAGCGCATTGTCCGTCGTGCCGTCATCTTTATAATAGCCGGGCTTCTGCGCTTGAATTTTCGCTTCGGTATCCGTAATGGTCAGGTTCACGTCGTTGGACTCCTGGCCCGTACGGCCATCACCAATGAGGATGTCGCCGTTCGCGCCAACGGTATCGGTGAACGTGCAGGTATCGACCGTTGCGCTCTGCTTGCCGCTGCCGCTGTTGACAAAGCGGACAGGTGCCGCGAACTTCGCCCAATCGCCCTCGTCTTCGCCGCAAGCATTGAACTCGCAGTTCGAAACGCGCAGAGTCTGCTCGCCGCCGGCCTTGTGGTTAAAGTTCACAGGAACCTGCGCGCCCGTGAACGAGCAGTCGGTAATATTGATATCGCCGTCCGCGTTGGAGTAGACGGAGGTTGCCTCGGTTCCAAAGTTGCAGCCGCTCAGGGTGATGTTGTTCATGCCCGTCGTGCCGCTGATATAAACGCGCTGAACCGTAATACCCTGAACGGTATCACAATCGGTCAGGTTCACGTTTACAGTGTGGTTCGTATGTCTCTCACCCCAAACGCCGAGGTTATCCAGCTCATAAGCGGTGATGGTGATATCCTTATCCAGCGTTACACCATCGGTCGCCTGCTTGCCGGTATTGCGGTCAAACTTAAAGGTATCAACCTCGAGGTCGCACTCGCCGGCGGAGATGTACGCGTCGTTGCCGTAGATGGTGAGGTTGTCAGCAACATGGCCGTGCGTCATCTCGCCCACGTCCGCGCCCGGACGGCAGATGATCGTGATATCGCCCGCATTGGCCTTGTAAGCCGCCGTCAGAGCCTCCACCAGAGAGGCTGCCGCAGCGTATTCGCCGTTGCCAGCCTTCCAGTAGACAGGCGTATTCACATCCCACTTGGATTCATCAAGGAGCGTCAGCGTGTGGTTGGTGCTGTTCAGAGCAGCAAACGCCGCGTCCAGCGTATCATACGACACACCGTCAACCGTGGCCACGCCAGTGCTCTTCGGTACAAAGACTGCCTCGTTCGCAACAGTAACCGTAGTGTTCTTGTTGGTGTCTGCGGTCTGCTTCTTATCATTCCAGAGGGTGCTGCCGCTGTTGCTGCCCGTCGCGAAGCCATCAGCAGTCGTATTTGCATCAACCGTGATCGTTGCGCCTTCCGTCATCAGGGATGTATCGATCTCGATAGCCGCCTTGCCTTCGACGGGTGCAGAAGCGTTAAACGTCGTGTCATTGACGTTCAGGTCAGTCTTTGCGTTCGCGCCCTCATTATAAACGAGGACAGACTTGCCGACGCAATTGAAGGTGCAACTGTTGAACGCAACATTCTTCGCGCCGTAAGTCCAGACGTTGTAAGCGTCCGCACTCGTCTGATTGAACGTGCAGTTATTGAACGTCTCGTTTGTGGCATACAGGAAAACCATACCATTGATTACGCAGTTGTTATAGACCAGCGTATCGGCATGCTGCAAGCCAATGTAGTTGCCGTTCGTCTTATAATTGAACGTAACGCCTTCGAAGGTGATCTTAGCGCCGTGCAGAGCAACTGCGGCGGACATGTCAAAGCTAACCGTCTCGCCATCAGCGGCCTTGATCATGAAGGCCTTATTCGTGTAGGTCAGGCTGCCGCTGAGCGTGTACTCGCCAGCGCTGACAACAATGGTATCGTTGTCCTGAGCCGCCTGAATTGCAGCGTCGAGTGACTCGTAGCCCGTCTCGCCGATAGAAGCGACATAGTTCGTTTCCGCGACGGGATTCTCGCCCTCGCCTACCTGCGTGTCAACCTCTTCATCAGAGGTTGTTTTCTTTTCTTCGGGGATTGTTTCCTCTTCCGTGGGAACGTCCTCTTTGTTCGTTACCTTGGAAGACTCGTCTTCAGATGCGCCCGAAGACTGTCCCTCGCCGGAACCGCCCTCAGACGTACCATTTGCGGCGCTTTCCCCGACGTTACTGGTATTCTGGTCGACCTCGCCTGCGAACGCCGTTGTCGTCAGCAGACCGAAGATCATACTCAGAGCCAGCAGCATCGCAAGAATACGCCGCGAACGCATGTGTCTCATCTGTATTTTCCCTCACTTTCAAAATATGGCCCGAAGGTCTTTTTTGCAGCTTGTTTCCCGTCGACCGTGGAACCGTTTACAGCCGGCAAGCCCAGCAGCCACATCTTAACACAATTATAGCAATCCAACTCTTCAAATGCAACCCTGCATTATCATTTTTTTACTATTCCGGAAATTTTTTTCGCTCGTCTCGCGTTCTGCTGCCAGCGCACGCTCCCTCAAACAGCCGCAGCGCGCGGAAAAGCGCCTCCCGGTCCCGCCCGACCCGGCTCATGTCCCCCAGCCGCTGCCGCTTTCCGAGCGCCGCTCTTACTATATATAGTATCGCCCGCCAGAGCGCGAAAAACGGGATCAGGACCGGGACTTTTTTCACGATCGGGTGGTGTGAGCGCACGCCGCCAAGCAGGCTCTGCCAGAGCTTCTGTGTCCGCGTCTGCCGCTTCTCCTCGCCCCGGAATGACGGCAGAAAAACCGCGCTGCCGCTGTGCGTCTCGTCCCGCCGCCCGAAGTTTCCGCCCGAGAGAATATCCTCCAGAATTCCCGTGGCCAGCTCCTCCGGCGCGTCCTTCGCAAAGTCCAAAAGCGGCGCGCCAAGATACATCGCGCACGTTTTGGACAGCACCTCCGCAAAGCGCAGCAGCCCGATCTCCTTCAAGAAGTCCAGAAACTCCGGCCAGAACGCCCCGTCTGCTTCCGCCCGCAAAAATGCCGCCCAGTCGCACAAATGCCGCAGGCCGACGCCCGCCTCCTGCATGTGGTTCTGCGTGTGCAGCAGCAAAACGAGCGCGTGGTCGGCCGGCGCGGGAGACGGAAATTTCTGCCCGTCCAACTCGCGCACAACACGCCGGGACAAAATTCCCTCCGCCCGCGCGCGCACGAGCTCTCCCGCTTTTCCGAACGGAATGCCCGGAATCGCAAAGTGCAGCTCCAAAAGCGTCGAGCCATGCGTAAGCTCTCGGTGGTGGCTGCTGTCGCCCGGCTCGTCGATGATCTTGCAGCCTTTTTCGGTCAGGCAGTCCAACAGTGCGTCCGTCTTTGCCGGGTCCGTCAGAAAGTCGATGTCTCCCAGCACACGCCCGGACGGTTTACAATAGTAGCTCGCCGCGGACATGCCCTTTAAAATCACCATCGGTTCCGGCGCGATCGCATTCTCCAGCCACGCCTCACTTTGCAAAAGCGCAAAATTTGCCTGCATAAGCCGCGCCGCGCAGCTCGTCCAGGCCCCGATGTTCGTCACGTATTTTCCGAACGGGGAAAGCGCGTCCGCCGCCATCAGTGTCACCGCCTGCGCCTGTGATTCCTTTAATACCGCGTCCCAGTCGGCCTCCCGCAGCGTCTTTTCATCCAGCTCTGCCGCCGTCCCCGTCAGCTCGCCGCGCAGAAGCGCCAGCAAAAGCTCCTGTTCTCCCGTCATAAAATCCCGCCTTTCTTCCTGCGTGATTATATCATATTCCATTGTGGTACGACAAGCGGAAACCCGATCATCTACATGTGTAAACCACCAGATTTTCAAAGAAAAAACAGTCTTGGTGGAAAAATCCAGCGAATGGACTTGATTCTTGCTCCCAAAAACAGTATACTACTATTTGGGAGTACGGCCATTCGTTTCAGGTAAAGCCGTTGATCGATGAGTAAGCAGGCACGCCCATACGCGGCGCGCCGGAGAGGGAGAAACAGGAACATGAAACGAGGGCGGATTCGCTGGCCGTTGGTCGCTTACGATATGCTGATCCTGCTGGCGCTGGATGTGTTGCTGCTGGTTCTGTACCGGAGCAGCGAGCATCTGAGCTGGAGCGCAATTTTGCTGCACAGCGGCATCAGCTTTGTCTGCGTCTTTCTCGCCCGTTCCCGCGGAAGCGTCTATCAGCAGATCTGGCGCTACGGCGGCATTCAGAGCTATATCCGGCTGCTTATTGCAGACGGCGCTGCGTTTTTTGCCGTGCTCGCCATTGAATTTCTGCTGCCTGTGACGGTGCATGTCCCCCGGCTCTCCTTTGCGCGCCTGCTCAGCATCGCCTGTATGAATCTGCTCGGCGCGCTTTCCATCCGGATGATCTACCGATATGCCTTTAAGTATGGCCCCGAGGATACGCCCCGGGGGCATTTTCTGCGCCTTCTGCTGCGCATTTTTTCCGGTGAGGACATGGTGCACGTCAACGTCGACACCGTCCAGAAAATCAAAATCGCCATCATCGGCGCCGGGCGCGTGGGCGTGAACCTCGCCGAAGAGCTCCTCGGAAACGCGGACGCCGCCTATGCCCCGCGCTGCTTTGTCGATGGCGACCCCGAAAAGGCCGGGCGCGAAATCCACGGCATCACCGTCGTGATGGAGGACGAGCACACCGTCGAGCAGCTCAGCCGCTTTGAGGTGCAGGAGGTCGTTCTCGCCATTCAGAACCTGAGCGAGGAGAAAAAGCGCGACCTCTACACCCGCTATTCCTCCGCCGGATACAAGGTCAAGGTATACGACTATCCCGTCATGCAGACCGCCGGACAGAAGCGCCATCTGCGCGAGTTCGACGTGGAGGATCTGCTCTTCCGCAAGCCTATCCATATTTCCGACGAAAAGACCAGCGCGTATTATCGGGACAAGGTCATTCTCATCACGGGCGGCGGCGGCTCCATCGGCTCCGAGCTCTGCCGGCAGCTGGCCAAGATGGGCCCGAAGCAGATTATCATCCTCGATATTTATGAAAACGGCGCGTACGACGTGCAGCAGGAACTCCTGACCGCGTATCACGGCAAGCTGGATCTTCAGATCGAGATCTGCTCCATCACGCAGAAGTCTGCCCTGATGCGCGTTTTTGAGCGCTATCACCCGCAGATCGTCATTCACGCCGCCGCGCACAAGCACGTTCCGCTGATGGAAAAGGACTGCATCGAGGCGGTACATAATAACGTTTTCGGCACAAAAAATCTGGTCGACCTCAGCGAGCAGTACCGCGTCGAGCGCTTCATGATGGTCTCGACCGATAAGGCCGTCAACCCCACCAGCGTCATGGGCGCGAGCAAGCGCATGTGCGAAATGATCGTTCTGAGCGCCAGCACGTGGGGCAGCGTCAACTACAGCGCGACGCGCTTCGGAAACGTGCTCGGCTCGGCGGGCTCGGTGATTCCCCTCTTTAAGCGGCAGATCGCTGCAGGCGGCCCCGTCACGCTGACCGACCGGCGCATCATCCGCTATTTCATGACCATCTCCGAGGCCTCGCAGCTGGTGCTGCAATCCGGCCCGATGGCGAAAAACGGCGAGCTGTTCGTTCTGGATATGGGCCAGCCGATCAAGATTCTGGACCTCGCTGAGAGCATGATCCGGCTTTCCGGCGTGCAGGGCGTTGAGATCATCGAAACCGGCCTTCGCCCCGGCGAAAAGCTCTACGAGGAGCTGTTGGTCAAAACCGAGCAGCTTGGCAAAACAGAAAACAGCCTGATTTTTATTGAGAAAGATACGCCGCTGTGCAAGGAAGAGCTGGACGAGCGGCTCGCACTTCTGGAGCGGGCGTGCGCCACCCAGAGCGACGAGGCCGTCCGTGAGGCGCTCCGGCAGACCATCCCCACCTATTGCGCTTTGGACGATGTGCCGGTTCAAGCCGAACAGCCAACAACGCTGCGTGCGCATCGCCGCCTGTTTGATCACAGCGCGTCTGAAAGAATATGCGTATAACGCAAAAATCCAAACGCCGCAAAAGAGGTACAACAACCATGCAAAGACCGACCCGAAAGATTCCGTTCAGTCCTCCCGATATTTCGGAAGCTGAAATACAGGAGGTTACCGAAACGCTTCGTTCCGGCTGGATTACCACGGGGCCGAGAACCAAGCAGCTTGAAAGAGAACTTGCCGGCTGGATTGGTACAGAAAAGTGCGTCTGTCTGAGTTCGCAGACCGCCTGTGCCGAAATGGCGCTACGTTTGCTTGGCATTGGCAAAGGCGATGAGGTTATCGTGCCCGCCTATACCTACACCGCGTCCGCGTCGGTGATTGATCACGTCGGAGCAAAGATCGTCATGATTGACTCGCAGCCTGACAATCTGGAGATGGATTATGACGCAATGGAGGCCGCCATTACAGAGCGGACGAAAGCGATTATCCCCGTTGATCTCGGTGGCGTGCCATGTGATTATGCGCGCATTTTTGAAATTGTCGAGCGCAAAAGGAATCTGTTTCAGCCGTCAAATGAGATTCAGCGGGCAATCGGCAGGATCGCCGTCTGCGCGGATGCTGCCCACGCGCTCGGCGCAACATGGAACGGGCAGATGGTCGGCAGCATTGCCGATTTTTCAAGCTTCAGCTTCCACGCCGTCAAGAATTTCACCACGGCCGAGGGCGGCGCGCTGACATGGCGCACCATTCCCGGCATCAGCAGCGACGCAATTTATCGCCAGCTTCAGCTCTTTAGCCTGCATGGGCAGTCAAAGGACGCGCTCGCGAAAACGCAGCTTGGCGCATGGGAATACGACATTGCTGGCACCTGGTATAAGTGCAACATGACGGACATTGCCGCAGCAATCGGACTAAAGCAGTTTGAGCGCTACCCTGAACTGCTTGCAAGAAGAAAGAAAATCATCGAAGCGTACGACGCCGCATTCCGTCCACTCGGGGTTCAAACGCTCGAGCATTACAGGGCCGAACACGAATCGTCAGGGCATCTCTACATAACTCACGTACCGAATATTACGCCCGAGCAGCGAAACGAGATCATCATCAAAATGGCGGAGCAGGGCGTTGCCTGCAATGTCCACTATAAGCCGCTTCCGATGCACACGGCATACCGGAAGCTTGGTTTTGATATTGCGGATTATCCCCATGCCTACGCGCATTTTGCAAACGAGATTACGCTACCGCTCCACACGCGCCTGACGGACGAGGATGTGGCGTACGTGATCGAGAAATACGTCGAGATACTGAAAGAGTACATTTAACTATGCTTTTGAAGAAATGGGAGCAGCTTCCGCCGGAAATGCAGACCGACGAAGTACGGAAATACTATGACATTCTGAAAAAGAAGCAAGGCAGCCTGTTCTTCAAAAGAGTGTTTGATATCGTTGCGTCTCTGGTTCTTCTGGTCATCCTGTCGCCTGTATTTCTGATTCTGGCGGTCGCGATAAAGCTTGACAGCAAAGGCCCTGTGTTTTACCGGCAAGAGCGCGTCACGCAGTACGGAAAGCATTTTTACATCCATAAATTCCGCACAATGGTACAAAACGCCGACGAGGGCTCACAGGTTACTGTCAGCAATGACAGCCGCATTACACGCGTCGGGAAAATCATCCGGAACTGCCGGTTGGACGAGATTGCGCAGCTGCTCGACACCATACAGGGCACGCTCACGTTGGTTGGTGTGCGGCCTGAGATCACGAAATATGTTGCCGAATATACGCCAGAGATGATGGCTACGCTGCTGCTCCCGGCCGGCGTTACCAGTCTGGTCAGCATTCTCTATAAAGATGAGGCACAACTGCTTGATGCTGCGGAGGATACAGACTGCGTGTATATTGATGAGATTCTGCCCGCGAAAATGCGCTATAACCTGTACGAGCTGGAACACTTCAGCATCTTTCATGATATCCGTATTTTGTTCATGACCGTGTTCGCTGTGTGCGGGAAAGACTACGCCGCAAAATATTCTGAAATAGCTTCTAAAATCGAGGAAGTTCACGTATGAACGAAAAACTGGTCTCAATTATCACTCCCACTTATAATTGCGCCGTCTTCATCTCGGAAACGATTGAATCCGTTCAGGCGCAGACATATCAGAATTGGGAGATGGTGATTGTAGACGATTGCTCGACGGACAACACGCGAGAAATCGTTTTGCGCTATGCAAAGCTCGACCCGCGCATACACTATCATCTATTGGAACGCAATTCCGGGGCAGCTATAGCCAGAACAGCAGCAATGCATCTCGCGAAAGGTTCTTATATGGCGTTTCTCGATAGCGACGATGTCTGGATGCCTGACAAGCTGTCACAGCAAATTGCGTGGATGCAAAAAAACGGGTACGCATTCTCTTGCACTTCCTATACTCAGATTGATGAATCAGGTGCGCCTACCGGTAAAACAATAGAGTCCATTCCAAAAACGAATTACAACCGACTGCTGCTCGACTGTCCTGTCGGTAATTCATCTGTTGTTTACGATGTTGAGAAGATTGGAAAGTTTGAAGTTCCCAATATTCGAAAGCGCAACGACGATGCCTTGTGGCTTCAAATGCTGAAAAAAGAGCCGTATATCTGGGGCATGCCGGAGGTGTTGATGAAGTATCGAATCCGGAAAAACTCCATATCAAGCAACAAACTGAAAGTCGTCAAATATCATTGGATTTTGTATCGGGAAATCGAACACCTGAGCGTTGCCCGGTCGGCATTCCATATATGCTACTGGGGGATAATTAAAATTCTGCACATCAAATGATTTTAAGAAAACATGGATAGAAATAACCCGTTCTATAAATTACGCCGACAAGCGCAGGTGCTTGCCTTTCATATTCTCCCGCACGAAACGCTCTCGAAGCTCTATTTTCAAATTTTACTCCATTACACGCCGAATTTGAAAAAGCCCGAGACGCTGAACGAGAAGCTGCAATGGCTGAAGCTCTTTTACTATCCGGAAAACGAGCTCGCCGTCAGGTGCACCGACAAATATGAGGTTCGGGATTATGTAGCAAGCAAGGGCTTGCAAGACCGTTTGACGCCCCTTCTGGGTGTCTGGAACAACGCGGACGAGATCCGCTGGGATTTGCTTCCCGAGCAGTTCGTCCTCAAATGCACGCACGGGTGCGCATATAACATCGTCTGCCAAAGTAAGCGGCCATTTGATCCGTCAGCCGCGGCAAAGCAATTGAGCAAATGGCTGAAAGAGAATTTCGCCGCGTTCAATGTTGAGCTGCATTACGGAAAAATCGCCCATCATAGAATCATCGCCGAGCAATTTCTCGGGGACAACCTGATCGATTACAAGTTTTTCTGCTTCCACGGAACGCCCCGCTTTTTCTATGTTTCGTCGGACTTGATTCACGACAGGCAGGCAAAAATGGGCTTCTTCGATCTCTCCGGGAAAAAGATTCCCTTAATTCGAAACGATTACGAAGACATCGGAACGATAACGCTGCCCGATTGCTTTGCGCAAATGGTGGAAGCGGCGAAAACGCTCTCGGCGGATTTTCCGTTTGTGCGGGTCGACTTTTTTCTGGCGAACAGCACGTTTTATTTCGCAGAGCTGACCTTCACGCCCAGCGCAGCAATGATGCCCCTGAACCCTGCCAGCTATGACGCAGAATGGGGCAAATTACTGAACATAGATGAGTTGATGAACTAGTATGAAAGCAGATAAGCATTCCAGCAAAAAAACGGTCGGCATCATCGGGCATTTCGGCGGCAAGAAGGTGTTTCTTGACGGTCAGACCATCAAAACAAAGATTCTATATGAAGAGCTCCGTAACGCAACCGATTGGGAGCTTTTCAAGGTCGATACGTACTATAAAAAGGAGCGGCCGCTTGGCTTATTGCTGCGGACGCTGCGCTGCCTTTTCAGGACGCGCGACGTCATCATTCTTTTGTCCGGAAACGGAATGAAGCTCTATTTTCCGCTGCTTTTCTTCTTTTCCAAGCACTTTCACACACGAGTGTACCACGATGTTATCGGTGGAAATCTGGATTCCTACGTGCGCGACAACCCCAAATTCAAGGCCTATCTGAATTCCTTTCAGGCAAACTGGGTAGAAACGGAAGGCCTGAAAAACAGGCTGACCGCGCTTGACGTAACGAATTGTTCCGTGATTCCCAATTTCAAACGGCTGCAAATCACCGGCAAAGTCCGAAAACCGTTTTCAGAGCCCTATTGTTTCTGCATGTTTTCCCGCGTCATGAAGGAAAAGGGCGTTGAAACGGCGATTGACGCAATTCAAAAGCTGAACGAAGAAGCCGGACGAATCGTTTGCCGTCTGGATATTTACGGCCGCGTTGACGACGCGTACCGCAGCGCATTTGAAGAAAAGCTCCACATGGCTGAGGCCTCCGTCCGCTACTGCGGAACGGTCCCCTACGATCAGAGCGTGCAGACCATTGCATCCTATTTTGCCCTGTTGTTCCCAACGTTTTGGCAGGGAGAGGGCTTCCCAGGAACAATTGTAGACGCGTTTTCGGCGGGACTTCCCGTCATCGCAAGCGACTGGAGCTGCAACGCAGAAATCGTCAGGCACTTAAAAACAGGAATCATCTACCCAAACGAAGGCTTTTCTTCTCTGGAGGATTCTATCCGCTGGGCAATTACCCACACGGACGCCATGGCTGCCATGCGGAAAAGCTGCGCGGAAGAAGCAGAAAAGTATCAGCCTGATTGTTATATCAAACGCATCAAAGAAACGATCACTCTCGCAGGAGAATTGGACAGGACAAGTACCTCATGAAACGTTTGCTTTGCATCATATCGGCCATGAACACAGGCGGCGCGGAAACCTTTTTGATGAAGCTGTACCGAAAATTGGACAGAGCTAAATTCCAGATGGATTTTTGCGTCAACGCTCCGGAAAAAGGCTTTTACGACGAGGAAATCGCCTCCATGGGCGGCAGAATTTATTGCATTCCCTGCAAATCCAGCGATCTCCCTGGCTTCCGGCGGCAGCTGACAAACGTCGTCCGCGAGAACCGGTACGACTATGTACTGCGCATCACCGCCTCCGGCGCAGGGCTGATGGATCTGAAGCTTGCAAAAAAGGCGGGCGCTTCGGTCTGCGTCGCCCGTTCTTCCAACTCCGGAAGCGACGGCGGGCTCAAGTCTTTCCTTGCGCACAGAATCGGGCGGCTGCTCTATTCCAGATACATAGACGTTCGCATCGCCCCGTCCGATCTGGCGGCCATCTATACCTTTGGCCGTCGGGCCTATCAGCGCGGTGAGGTCAGAATCCTTCACAACGCACTCGATCCGGCAGTGTACCGGTTCGATTCTGCAGCCAGAGCGCGCATCCGCGAGACCTTTCATATCCCGCAGGACGCGTTTGTCATCGGGCACATCGGGCGCTTCTCCCAGCAGAAGAACCACACGTTTTTGCTGGAAGCCTTCGCGGCTGTTCACCGGATGCACCCGGAAGCTATTTTGATGCTTGTCGGAGACGGCGAACTGCGGCCGGAAGCTACGCGGCAGGTCGAGCGGCTGCATCTATCTGACTGCGTGCGCTTTTGCGGCGTGCGGTCGGATGTTCCGGCTGTTCTTTCGGCGATGGACGTGTTCGCGTTCCCCTCTTTTTATGAGGGCATGCCGAACACCATCATTGAGGCGCAGGCGACCGGCCTTCCGTGCATGCTCGCGGACACGATCACAAAGGAGGCCGACATCACCGGCCTTCTCACCTATCTTCCATTGGGCGACGCGGAGCGCTGGGCAAATGAGATTGCCGGAAAACGCACCTGCGTGCGCCGCGACACCTCGGAAGAACTGAAGGCCGCCGGGTACGATATCAACGAGGTATGTAAAGAATTTGTCCAGATGATCTTCGGAGAAGACGCATGAGAATCAACACCAAAGCATTTTGCGACCGCCTGATCTGGCTTTTGACGCTGTTCTGGGTCGTGGCCATCTATCTGTTTACGATGGAAACGTGGGGTCGCTACATCTATCTGGCCTTAGCTGTCGCTATTTTTCTGCTGACGGCGCTACGAAACGGCGGCCGCATCCGCGTAAAGCTTTGCCGGTACCATGCGTATGTGCTGGCCTTCGTGGTCTATACCGGCTTTTCCGCGGTATGGGCGTGGGCGCCCGCGGAGGCGTTTTCCAAGTGCATCACACTGCTGAACATTTTTATATGCTGCGCAATGATGTATCCCTATTACGCCCAGCAGGACTCCGCCGAGCCGCTGCTATCCATATTCATGTGGGCAGGTTACCTTGTTGCGCTCTATTCTATCCAGAGAATCGGCCTTGCCGCCATATTGGAGGCCACCATATCGGCTCGCGCAAGAATGTATTTTGAATATAATAATGCCAACACGCTCGGCATGCTCTGCGCGCTGGCGATCGTAATACAGGCCTACCGGTGGCTTTTCGGCCGCTTCTCGCTTTCGGCGCTGTTTTCTGTTCCGGCGCTGCTGGTAGTTGCCGCATCTCAGAGCCGGAAGGCGATTTTGATGATCCCGCTTGGAATCATCATCCTTCTGTTCCTGAAAAATCTCGGAAACCGTAGCTTTTTCAAGAGCTTTTTCCGCATCGTTCTGTCCCTAGCGCTTTTCGCAGCAGTTCTTGTTCTGATTTCCCGAATCAGCATCTTCCGGGGCGTCAACGAGCGGCTTACTTCTATGATCGCCTCCTTCACGGGCGAGGGCGCGGCGGATGGCTCGAGTCTGCTGCGCAAAAAAATGCGCGAGGTCGGCTTTGCGCAGTTCCTGAAAACGCCGATTTTCGGCATCGGGATCGGCTGCTCGGACGTGCTTTTACAGCACACGATCAACAGAAGCACCTACCTCCACAACAATTACATTGAACTCCTGGCCTGCGGCGGTATCGTCGGAACGGCTTTGTATTACATTCCGAGGCTTGCCCTGCTCCGGGACTTTTGGAGCAGCCGTTTTCTGCGAAACCGGCAGGCCATCGCGTGCCTGACGATTTTGCTGCTGCTTCTGATTATGGACTACGGCTCGGTAGCTTACTCGGAAAAGATGCAGTACCTGTATCTGCTGATGCTGTTTGTGCAGGCAGACAAGCTGCGCGAAAGCAATCATCAGACTTGGGAGGATGGAACGGACGAATGAACCGGATGCAGCGTTACACGGAAAAGCTCAAAAAATACTGCGCGGACAGCTCTTACCGCTTTGTGGTCAACGCGGCGCTGGGGCTGTATGACAGCATGCCGGACAGAGACTATCTGGAGCGGAAATTTGAGGCGCTGATGGGCGCGCCGCTGCATCTGGATGCGCCGCAGACCTTCAACGAAAAGCTACAGTGGCTGAAGCTCTACGACCGGAAGCCGGAATACACCATGATGGTGGACAAATACCGCGTGCGGGAATATATCACGCAAAAAATCGGCGCGGAGTATCTGATACCGCTGCTCGGCGTGTGGGACAGCCCGGACGAAATCGACTTTGCCGCGCTGCCGGAGCAATTTGTGCTCAAGTGCAACCACAACTCCGGCCTCGGCATGTGCATCTGTAAGGATAAGTCCACCCTCGACCTGCGCAAGGTGCGCCGCGAGCTGAGAAAGGGTCTTCGCCAGGACTATTACCTCCCCGGAAGAGAATGGCCATATAAGGACGTTCCCAGAAAAATCATCGCGGAGCAGTATATGGTCGATACGGATGGCGGCGACGAACTCAGCGATTATAAAGTATTGTGCTTCAATGGCGTTCCAAAGCTCGTTGAAGTGCACAAAGGCAGATTCAGCAATCAGCATACACAAGACTTTTATGATGCAAATTGGAAAAAAGCTGCGGTTAATCAACCGGATATGCCTGCTTCGGATGAGGTGATGGTTACTCCAGTTTTTATGGATGAGATGCTGGCACTGTCACAGGTTTTGTCTCAAGGGATTCCACATGTCCGCGTTGATTGGTATTATGCAAACCATCGACTCTTTTTCGGAGAATTGACTTTCTTTGATGGCTCTGGTTTTGACCCATTTGATGGAGAGCAAGATTTAGAAATTGGAAGTTGGCTTGCTCTTCCCGAAAAATATAACGCAAGGTGAGTGAGCGAATTGCAGGTTTTTATTGGCGCGGACATTGTTCCGACGCGTTCGAATGCTTTGCTGTTTGCAGGCGGCGATCTTGACAGCTTATTCGGCAGTGAGCTTTTGCAGCTGCTGCGGCAGGCCGACCTGAATATTTTTAATCTCGAGGTGCCGCTGACAGACTGCGCCGCGCCGATTCCGAAGTGCGGCCCGTGTCTGATTGCCGGAACCGAGACCGTATCGGCCTATCAGAAGGTGCCTGCCCATTTTCTGACGCTGGCAAATAACCACATTCTTGATCAGGGTGCACAGGGACTCGCGTCCACGATGCAGACGCTGGATGCCGCGGGTATCGCGTACGCTGGCGCAGGCCATACCCGAGCCGAAGCCCGCAAGCCGCATATCCGGCAGGTTGGAGACCAGAAAATCGGGATCTACTGCTGCGCGGAGCACGAATTTTCCATCGCCCCGGAGAACTGCCCCGGCGCAAATCCCTTTGACCCGCTGGAAAGCTTCGACGACGTTGCCAGCCTGCGTAAGGACTGCGACTATCTGATCGTGCTGTACCACGGCGGAAAAGAGCACTACCGCCACCCTTCTCCGAACCTCCAGAAAATCTGCCGCAAATTCGTCCGCGCCGGCGCGAATCTCGTCGTGTGCCAGCACAGCCACTGCGTCGGCTGCAAGGAGGACTATCAGGACGGCACGATCGTCTACGGACAGGGAAATTTCCTGTTTGATGACAGCGACAGCGAATTCTGGCAGACAAGCCTGCTGCTTTCTGTAACCGGCAGCGGCGTTTCCTACCTTCCGCTCGTCAAGCGGAAAAACACCGTTCGCCTCGCGCATGGGCAGGAGGCGGAGGCGATTTTGCGCGGATTTGAAGAACGAAGCGCGCAGATTCTGGACGAGGCCTTTGTCCGGGAAGAATACGCACGCTTCAGCCAGCAGCTGCTCAGCCTGTATCTGGGGACATTCACGTATAAAAGATACCGTCTTCTCTTCCGGGTTCTCAACAAGCTGACGCGCGGCAAATGGAGCGCCCGCCTGCCAGAGAGGCTTCCGATGAAGTATAAGCTGGCCGTTCTGAATTTTGTAGAGTGCGAAGCGCACCGGGAAGCGCTGATTGCAGCGCTGAAGAATACATATCAATAGGAATAAATCTATCGAAACAGTATAATGGATTTGAATTTAAGCCTTTATATACATCTTTATATACATAAGGTTAGATGATATCGTGATGAAAAAAATTCTATTGGTTTCTTGTGGTGGGCTCGGAAATGGCGGTGTACAAGCCGTCATGATGAGCATCGTAAGAAAGCTGCACACTAAATATACTTTTGATGTACTTTTGTTCACTTCTGAGCAACGAACATATGACGAAGAATTTCTTTCGTATGGAGGAAGTATTTTACGTATCCCCTATTACGAGGGGAAAAGTTGTTTGCGCAGAAAGATAGATTATTATGTGCGTGGGCGCAAACTCTATCATAAAGTGAAAACATTGATTCATAAGAATGGCCCGTATGACGTTATTCACTGCAACAATGAATTTGAAAGCGCATTGATTTTAAAAGCTGCGTCCAAGCACATCCCAATTAGAATTGCACATACGCATATTATCAATACAAAAGGGAACTTATTGGCTCAATGTTTAAACATTCACCGAAAGAGCATCATTGAGCAATATGCGACAGTCAAGCTTGCCTGTTCTGAGGAAGCTAGCCGCTCATTTTTTAAGAGAACGGATAATGTTGAAATCGTTAATAATCCTTATGACGAAAATAGATTTAATATATCTCGTTTTGAAAAAAGAGCGGAAAAGGAGTTTTTGCTTCTACAAATTGGATCTTTCTGTAACAACAAGAATCAATCATTTTCCATTGATGTTTTTAATGCTATACACCAAACCTATGCTAACGCTAAATTAATATTTGTTGGCTTCCAATATGATGGCTACCGTAGATATCTTGAAAAGGAAGTAGCGGCGTACGGTTTGGAAAAGAGCATCTTATTCTATCCAGACAATGCAGATACGCCGCGTCTACTTAGCCAGTCTGCGTTTCTTTTATTTCCGTCCCACCATGAAGGGTTTGGAATTGTATTACTTGAGGCTCAGGCAATGGGCGTTCGTTGCTATGCGTCAGACAGTGTTCCTCAACAGGCAAATTGTGGTGGGGTTCAGTTTTTACCTTTAGAAAAAGGAGCCAGATATTGGGCTCAAGTAATTATTAATAATTATGAACAAACAAAAGGTTGCTGGACAGACTATGACCTCAGCAAATTCACGACAAAAGCAGTCATAGCTATATATGATAAACTGTACAATTCTCAATCATCTCAAAACCAGACGTAATATTTCTCTTCATGAAAAAACTTTTCAAAAATATTCTTGCGAGTGCTCTTCCCCAAATAGCTAGTTTAATATCGGGCTTAATTTTACCGTCGTTAATAATACGGAATTTTGGCTCTGAAATTAACGGCCTTGTTTCATCAACAAAGACCATTGCCTCATATATCAGCATTGTCGGCGCGGGTATAGCGACGGCTGTTACGCAGGCTTTGTATGTACCAGTTGCTAAAAAGGACGTTGTATCCATAAATGGTATGCTTCATGCTGCAAATACAATGTTTCAACGAATTGGCATCGTATATTGCGCCATTCTTCTCATTATTTCCAGTATATATCCTCTGATAATACATACAAGCTTAAGGAATTCATCTGTTTTCCTTTTATTAATAGTCATTGGAATATCTGGAGCTTCTGAATTCTTTGCAATCGGACGTTGTCGTGCATTACTTTATGCTGATCAAAAGACATATGTTTGCACTTTGATACAGGCGATAGGCATTCTTTGTAGTGTTCTTTTCGCCGCTGTTACGCTTTGGCTAAATGCTAGCATCGTTTTGGTTCAATTATCAATTTCGATAACCTATATTTTACGATCAATTATTCTCATTCTTTACGTAAATAAGCACTATCCATTGCTGAGGGACTTTAAAACTGCACCTCCTATCGAAACAGCAGTTGAAAAAAGAAAAGATGCAATGGTTCATCAACTTTCCGGCCTAGCAGCATTAAATTCACAAACGACGATCCTGTCAGTGATTACTGGGCTTGAATCTGTAAGTATTTACTCTGTTTACAATAACGTGTTTTCAGCAATTCAATCCATATGTACTAGTCTTTGCACTGCTGTAACTCCATTTATCGGTAGAGAGCTTGCCTTAAATAAGAGAGATAGCTTGCTGAAAATGTACGACATAATGGAGTTTTCTTTTTTTAATCTTGTTGCTTTTGTGTACTCGGTATCTGCTGTAATGATACTCCCGTTTATTCGAATCTACACAAGTCACGCAGATATCAATTATATTTACCCATATTTTGCTGTTATCTTTGTTTTCTTCTCTGCATTTTATGTACTCAAATTGCCTTGCTGCGCACTAATCAATATCTCTGGTCAGTTTAAGGAAACAAAATGGAAAGCTATACTCGAAGCTATATTGTCAATTGTTTTGGGTGTGGCATGCACGTATTATATAGGTTTTTCTGGTGTCATACTTGGTGCAAGCATTGCTCTCGCTTGGAGATGTTTTGATACCATTATTTACACCAACAAACATGTCCTACTCTGTTCTAATAAAAAATCTCTCTTCCGCTTACTCCGCGTTATTTTACTAATTTCTATATCTGCATTTTTGCAAACTCAAGTTGCTCTTCAAATTGATAGTTATTTTGATTGGGTCAAATATGCATGTTGCGTATCAGCGTTATGTATGCTTATACTTCTTGCAAATGCTTTCATTTTTGATCGCAGTACGATACAAAATCTGAAAGCATTTTTTAAAAAATTAAAATGAGGGACGTGCTATCATGACCATCTTCATTACCGGCGCGGCCGGGTTTATTGGCGCGAACCTGGCGAAGCGCGTTCTGACGGACGAGCCGGGGGCGCACGTCGTCGGGCTGGACAACCTGAACGACTACTATGACGTCCGGCTCAAGCAGGCGCGGCTGGCAGAGCTCGAGGCGTTCTCGAACTTCACGTTCATCCGCGGAGACCTTGCCGACAAGCGCCTGATTTCCGACCTCTTCGCGCGCTACCGGCCGCAGATCGTCGTGAATCTCGCCGCGCAGGCGGGTGTGCGGTACTCCATCACGAATCCCGATGTGTACATGGAAAGCAACATCATCGGTTTTTACAACATTCTGGAAGCTTGCAAGCAGTATCCGGTTGAACATCTGGTCTACGCCTCGTCCTCCTCCGTTTACGGCTCTAACCAAAAGGTGCCTTATGCGACCGAGGACAAGGTGGACAACCCCGTCTCGCTCTATGCCGCGACCAAAAAAACGAACGAGCTTCTGGCGCACGCCTACGCCAAGCTCTACGACATTCCCTGTACCGGCCTGCGCTTTTTTACCGTCTATGGCCCCGCCGGCCGACCGGATATGGCCTATTTCAGCTTCACCAACAAGCTCCGCGCCGGTGAGACGATTCAGATTTTCAACTACGGAAACTGCAAGCGCGACTTTACGTACATCGACGATATCGTCGAGGGTGTGCTCCGCGTCATGCGCAGGTCGCCGGAGCGGAAAACGGGCGCGGATGGCCTTCCCGTTCCGCCCTACGCGCTCTATAACATCGGCAACAGCCAGCCGGAGAATCTGCTGGATTTCGTCCGGATTTTGTCTGAAGAGCTGGTGCGCGCCGGGGTTTTGCCGGAGAATTATGATTTTGCCGCGCATCAGGCGCTCGTCCCCATGCAGCCCGGCGATGTTCCTGCCACCTACGCCGATACGGCCCCCTTGGAGCGCGACTTCGGCTTCAAGCCACACACGCCCCTGCGTGAGGGTCTGCGAAGGTTTGCGCAGTGGTACCGAAAATTTTACATGACATGAGGTGTGCACTATGAAGCTTGCCGTTGCCGGAACCGGCTATGTGGGTTTTTCTCTGGCAGTGCTGCTGGCGCAGCACAATGAGGTCGTGGCGGTTGACATCGTCCCCGAGCGCGTCGCGCTGGTCAACAGCCGGAAATCAACCATTCAGGACGAATACATCGAACAATATCTGGCGGAAAAGCAGCTCCATCTCTCGGCGACGTTAGACGCGGAGGCGGCATATCGGGACGCAGAATTTGTCATCATCGCTGCGCCCACGAACTACGACAGCGAGAAAAATTTCTTCGACACCTCGGCGGTCGAGTCGGTCATCCGGCTCGTCATGCAGTCCAATCCGGATGCCGTTATGGTCATAAAATCCACGGTTCCGGTCGGTTTTACCGCAGCGGTCAGAGAAAAATACGGCTGCAAAAATTTCCTGTTCAGCCCGGAATTTCTGCGCGAATCGAAAGCGCTGTACGATAATTTGTACCCAAGCCGGATTATTGTCGGCACAGATATGGACGACGAGCGGCTGGTCAATGCAGCGCATACGTTTGCGCAGCTGCTGCAAGAAGGTGCGCTCAAAGAAAATATCGACACGCTCATCATGGGTTTTACAGAAGCCGAAGCCGTCAAGCTGTTTGCCAATACATACCTCGCGCTGCGCGTCAGCTACTTCAACGAGCTCGACACCTACGCCGAGATGAAGGGACTCGACACGCAGCAAATCATTCAGGGCGTGTGCTTAGACCCCAGAATCGGCACGCACTACAATAATCCATCCTTCGGCTACGGCGGGTACTGCCTGCCCAAGGACACCAAGCAATTGCTCGCGAACTACGCGGACGTTCCGCAGAACATGGTCTCGGCCATCGTCGAATCCAACCGCACGCGCAAGGACTTTATCGCCGACCGTGTGCTGCAAAAGGCGGGCTATTACGGTTACATCGAAGACAACCAGTATAACGCCGCCGCCGAGCAGCCCTGCACCATCGGCGTGTACCGCCTGACCATGAAGGCGGGGTCCGATAATTTCCGCCAATCGTCCATTCAGGGCGTCATGAAGCGCATCAAAGCCAAGGGCGCGACGGTCATCATCTACGAGCCGTCCTTAAAAGACGGCACGACCTTCTTCGGAAGCCGCATCGTCAATGATCTGAATACGTTCAAGCAGCAAAGCCGCGCCATCATCGCCAACCGGTATGATACGTGCCTCGACGATGTCGCGGAAAAGGTCTATACAAGGGATATTTTCCGCCGCGATTAACTTCCCGCAAAACGAATCTGGTACCGTCAAGATTTATGCGCAAATTTATTTGCAGACTCCGGCAGACCTGAAGTCAGCCGGCAACGGAAACGTCGTCCATGACCGCTTCCAAGTGCTTCGTGTTCATGTAATTCTTGTTGCTCCACTGGGTGCCCGCCACGCGAGCCCTGCGGCGGATCTCCCGGTTCAGCCGCTCGATCACATTGTTGGTACGGATACGCGTCCAATGCTCTCTGGGAAAATCGCAGGAGGTCAGCGTTTCTTCCATTCCTTACTCCGGATGACTTCTCTGCATCCCGTCCGGGCAAGTCGGCAAACACGGGTTGCAGAGCGGAACCGGTCGTATTATAATAGTACCGCAATCCGTCGGTTTTCGGAGAACAAACAGAAATGAGGCATATCATGCATTACGATTTTACGACCATTTACGACCGCCGCGGAATGGACGCGCTGGCTGTCGACGGTGTCGGCTCCATGCCGGGCTTTTCTCCCGACGCACCGAAGAACGGCACGACATTTCTTCCCATGTGGGTCGCGGACATGAACTTTGCAACCGTCCCTACCATTCCGCAGGCCATCGCTGCGCGCATCCAGCACCCCCTCTTCGGCTATTTCCGCCCGTCGGATGCGTATTACAAGGCTATCATCGACTGGCAGCGGACACAAAACGGTGTGGAGGGTCTTCTTCCGGAGCACATTGGCTATGAAAACGGCGTGCTGGGCGGCGTTGTGTCAGCCTTAAACGTCTACTGCTCCAGGGGCGATAACGTCCTCGTCCTGAGCCCGACCTACGTCGGCTTTACAAGCAGCTTGGAGAATAACGGCTACCATATTATCCACAGCGAGCTCCGGAAGGACGAACATGGCATCTGGCGCATGGACTATCAGGATATGGAGGAAAAAATCATCCGCCATAAGATCCACGCCACCATCGTCTGCTCGCCGCACAACCCCTGCGGCAGAGTCTGGGAGCGCTGGGAGCTGGAGCAGGCCATGGAGCTGTTCCGCAAGCACGATGTGATGGTCGTGAGCGACGAAATTTGGTCGGACCTCACCATGCCGGGCTATCAGCACATCCCCACACAGTCCATCAGTGAGGACGCGAAGCTGCGCACCATCGCGCTCTATGCCCCGTCCAAAACCTTCAACCTCGCGGGTCTTGTCGGAAGCTACCACGTGATTTATAACAAACTGCTCCGCGACCGCGTGGACAAGGAGTCTTCCCTTTCCCACTACGACGAAATGAACGTTCTTTCCATGCACGCGCTCATCGGCGCTTATTCTGCAGAAGGCCTCCAGTGGCTAACGGAGCTGCGCGAGGTGCTGCAATCGAATATCGACTATGTCTGCGATTTCCTCGAAGCGCAGCTTCCCGGTGTGACGTGCGCAAAGCCCCAAGGTACCTACATGGTCTTCGTCGACTGCACCCGGTACTGCGCGGCGCACGATCTCACGATGGACACGATCTTAAAGCGCGGCTGGGACGCAGGCGTGGGCTGGCAGGATGGACGGCCCTTCCACGGCGCGCACCATATCCGCCTAAACCTGGCCCTGCCGCACGCGCTCGTCATCGAGGCCTGCAAGCGCATGCAGGAGTCTGTGTTCTGCGATTAAAGTTTCAGGTCTATTTCCGTTTCTTCCGCATAGAATAAAAGGTAATGCTTTTATGGTTGGAGGGAACGGCAATGGATACGCCTATTTTTTTGCCCGCGCCGCAGGGCGACGTGGACGATCTGATCTTCGCGGACTGCGAATGGCGCGCCAGTGAGCGCTGACCGGTAAAATCGAGGGAAAGGAGCACGAACCGGCTTCTTTCCCTCTTTACATGTTCTGTATTTTAGGGTATAATACCTCAGGATTTACACTGATAATTTGAAATACTGGGATTGACGAACTATGATGATTGAATTTGATGAGTATAAGGTCAAGCTGAACGGTCTCAAGCCAAAGCTCGACGAGCTGGCCGCTTCGCTCGGCATCGAGCGCTGCAAGGAGGATATCGAGCGTCTGCACGCGCAGATTGAGTCCCCGGGCTTTTGGGACAACGCCGAGGTTTCGCAGAAGGTCATGAAGCAGGCACGGCAGGTCGAGGCGAAGGTCGAGCGGTACGAAAAAATGTGCAGCCACTGGGAAGACCTCATGACGATCTGCGAGATGGCCATTGAAGAAAACGACGACTCGATGCTCGAGGAACTTAAAGAGGGCTACACGGCGCTCGAAGAAGAGATGGAGCGTGAGCGGCTCGAGACGCTTCTGTCCGGCGAATACGACGGCAACAACGCTATTGTCTCGTTCCAGGCAGGCGCGGGCGGCACCGAGGCGCAGGATTGGGCGCAGATGCTCTACCGCATGTACACCCACTGGGTCGAGGGTCATGGCTTAACGTACAAAATTTTAGATTATCTCGACGGCGACGAGGCAGGCATCAAATCCGCCAGCATTCTCGTTGAGGGCACAAACGCCTACGGACTTCTCAAGAGCGAAAACGGTGTCCACCGGCTCGTGCGTGTCTCTCCGTTTGACGCGAACGCCCGCCGCCAGACCTCGTTTGCGGCTGTTGAGGTAATTCCTGAAATTGCGGACGACACGAAGGATGTGGACATCCGCCCCGAGGATATCGAAATGCAGGTCTACCGTTCCTCCGGCGCGGGCGGCCAGCACATCAACAAAACATCCTCGGCTGTGCGCCTGATTCATAAGCCGACTGGCATTGTCGTCTCCTGCCAGACGCAGCGCGACCAGTTCCAGAACAAGGAGACCTGCATGCGCATGCTCCGCTCGAAGCTGATTGAAATCAAGGAGCGCGAGCATCTGGACAAGATCTCCGACATCAAGGGCACGCAGCTCAAGATCGAGTGGGGCAGTCAGATCCGCAACTATGTCTTCATGCCCTACACCCTCGTCAAGGACACGCGCACGGGCTTTGAGACCTCAAATATCAACGCTGTCATGGACGGCGACCTCGATGGCTTCATCAACGCCTACCTCACCTGCGCGGCCACCAATACGTGGGTCACAAAATCGTAATTTTTCGCACATTTTGTGGTTTCGCAAGAAAAAGTTCTTGCAATTCTGTTCCCATCTGTGGTATAATTTTGTTTGCTATGTAAAGGCCATGTGCCTGTTGAATGTGAACGCATTTCGGCGAGCCGCCTGCCGGTGAAGGACGGCAATTACGTTTGGAGGAAATTATGACTGCTCTTCACACTGTTCTGACCGTTATTCAGGTTATTCTCGCCGTCGCGCTCGTCGCGATCGTGACGCTTCAGTCCGGCAAAAGCGCCGGTCTGTCCTCTGCCATTGCCGGCAGCGACAACAGCTTCATGGGCAAGAACAAGTCCAAGGCGCTCGACGCAAAGCTTGCCAGCGCAACCAAGTGGATCGGCGCTGCGTTCCTGATCCTGACCTTCGTTCTGAACCTCTTCTAATCTGAAAGCAAGCATCCGCTCTGGGGTTTCCGGGGCGGATTTTTTATGCTTCATAGCGCCCGATTTCCGCGCCCTGATAGTAATAAAGCAGGATCGTCCGGTAGGAAAAACCGAGCCGCGCCATGCTTTCCGCGCCGTACTGGCTCATGCCCACCCGATGACCGAAGCCCTGCACATCGAAAATAAACTGCCCGTCTTTCAGCATGAGCGTGAACCGCGCGGAATTGAGGCCAAACATCTGCCGGAGCTTCGTTCCGGAAAAGGCTATGCCTCCGATGACACAGGTCTCCACACTTCCGCCCTCTGTATACGCCGTCTCCCCCACCCACGTCTCCGGGCTTCCAGTCAGATGCACATCCGGATTTTCAGCGCGCAGAATCTCGGAAAATTCCGCGGGTGCGAAAATCTCTTGCGAAGAAAACCGGGGCGCGATTTCTTCGCCCGGACTCTCGACCGACTGCAAATACGGCACGTCCGTTCCCCAGACTGCGACTGCCGCTTCCGTCGCGCCGCCGGAGCAGGAAAAATAGACCGCGTCGATGAGCTCGCCGCCAAATGTCAGAACCTCCCCCGCACTCTCCCGCACAAGCTCCTGCGCGCTCTGCCATACCGCAGTAAAATCATCGCCGTATTTCCGTTCCAAATCCCCCCGGCTTGTCCACGCCTGACAGCAGGCAAAGTCCGCGCACACGTCTGCCTGCGTATGCTTTGGGCTTTCGAGCTTCCGGCACGTAAACGTCCGGGCAGCAACCACCTGTGCCTTGCGCGCCTCCGGTGAAAAATCGACCGGCATTTCGCTCAGCAGAACCCCAGTCAGGTAGTCCTCCATGGAAAGCTCCAAAATCTCCTCCCCCGCGAGAAGCCGGACCGTCCGGTTGTCCAAGGCCTCCGCTGGGTCCAGATCGTCTGCCGCGCCGGAAACGCTCTGCGCCGCTTCGTTCTGCGCTGCATCCGTCTCGACCAGCAGCACAAGCCCGTCATCCTCCGGTATCCACTGCTGCTCCATCCCCGGCAGAAGCCCGAAGGCCAGCGCCGCCAGCAGCGCGCACGCCGCAATTGTTTTCATACCGCCACCCCCTTTTGCTCCATCGTATGGCCGCGCGGCCGCAAATATGCCGCTTGACATAACGCCATACTTGACACGCTTTTTGGAAAGCCGTATAATATGACAAACTGTTACTTTGTCTGTCAGGAGCTTATGCGATGAAATATATTCTGAAAATTTTCTTGATTGTGCTGCTCGTTGTGGCGATCATCGGCGCGGCATGCTGGTTCTTCCTTGTCCAGCGGCCGGATTTAACGATGAGCGTCTTTGCCCACTGGGGCGATTACTTCTACGACGCCGGACGCTACAACCGCGCCGTTTCGCTCTACGAGACAGCCTGCAAGCTCTCGCCCAACAACGCGAACCTCCCTGTCCGGCTGGCGCAGGCGTACATCAACAGCGGCAACTACACGAAGGCCGAGTACACGCTCGTCAGCGCCATCACGAATAACCCCGAGTCCGTGCAGCTGTATGTTGCGCTTTCCAAAACGTATATCGAGCAGGACAAGATTCTGGACGCGGAACAGATGTTAGATCGCATCACAAGCGCGGACGTGAAAGCGCAGATCGATGCGCTTCGCCCAAACGCCCCCGTGCTTTCGCCTGAAAGCGGATACTACAGCGAATACATTGACGTTTCCGCATTGGCTACCGGCGGCACGGCCTATCTCGCCGTCAATCAGGACTACCCCTCCATCGAAACGGACGCCTATGAAGCGCCTGTCACACTTGAGGCCGGAGACAGCAAGGTCGTTGTCGTCACGGTCGCGGAAAACGGCCTTGTAAGCGACGCGGTCTATGGCGGCTACACGATCGGAAGCGTCGTTGAAGAAGTGAAGCTCTCAGACAGCGCTTTGGACAGCTATGTGCGCGAGCTCCTCGGAAAATCCGCGTCCGATACGATTATGTCCGACGAACTCTGGGAGATTGAGGAGCTGACCCTTCCCGAGGGCGTGCAGGATATTTCCGATCTCACGCGCTTCGCGGGCCTCAAAACGCTCACGATCCAAAACGCGACGGGACTTGATCTTTCGGTCTTGCCGCAGCTCACGACGCTGCAAACACTCGACCTTTCGGGCACGACGCTCCCGACCTCGACGCTGGATGCCATCGGCACGCTGCCGGAGCTCAAAAAGCTCGTACTGCAAAGCTGCGCTGTTACGGCCATCAATCCGCTCGTCGGCCTGTCGAACCTAGAATATCTCGATCTCACGAACAACTCCGTCACTGATCTCACGGCCATCACGGCGCTCGAGCACCTGAAAGACCTGTATCTGACGAACAATCCCGTGAAATCGATCACGTATCTCAACAGCTGCCTGGAGCTCGAGCGGCTGCATATCGAAAACTGCGGCGTCTCGCGCCTGTCGAGCCTTGCCGGGAACACCTCCTTGCAGGAGCTCTATGCATCCAATAACGAGATCTCGGATATTTCTGTGCTCTGCGACTGCGTGAGCCTGTCCGTGCTTGATATTTCCGACAATCAGGTCAAGGACATATCTGTCATCGCAAACCTACCGGAGCTGACGTATTTCCTCGCGAGTCATAACCAGATCGAGTCGCTGCCCACATTTGATACGGCAACCTGCAAGCTCGTGCGCATCAACGTCAACAACAACCAGCTCACGGACCTCTCGCCCCTCAAGGGTCTGCCCGCCCTCAACTATATCTTCGCGGATTATAACCAGATTTCCGACATCTCGGGCCTCGAGGACTGCCCGCTGCTTACGCAACTGAACCTCTTTGATAACCCAGTCAACGAAGCGCAGGTCAAGGCTCTGCAGGAAATCGGCCGGATTGTGAACTACACGCCAGGCTACGTCAACAACGCGGCATAATCAAAACTCTAGGGTGTATTCTTCCAACTCCCAATGTGACCGGCAGCGAGGGATTTTTGCGTTGAGCAAGACATTTTTTCGCAGGAATACTGACGTATTTCAAGGAAAAATGGCGCGGCGCAGCGTGAAAAGACCCGCTGTCCGGGTGCGTTAGGAGTTGGAAGATACACCCTAACAGCCTGCCTCCCACCTAGGAGGCAGGTTTTTCTTTGGTGAAGCTTTTCTTAAGCTTTGCTTAAAAACGCCGAGAAGGCCTGAAAGTCTGCTATGATGCTCCCGGACAAAAATTTGAAAAGGAGCATGAAATATGAAACGGATGGTATCACTCGTGCTTGTGCTGGCGCTTCTCACAGCGCTTTTCACCGGCTGCAAGAAGCAAAGCACAGCAAGCGAGGCAAAACAAAGTGACACAACGGAGCCCACCGCTGCCTCTGCGCAGGCGGTTGCCTACAAGGCGGTCTCAAATCCCCTGCCCGAGCCGCTTGACACCGTGCAGGCCGCCGTCATTACAGACAGCGCGCTCTTCCTCGCCGCCATGACGCAAAGCGAAGAAACCACGCAGGACGTTGACGAAACGACCGGCGAAATTTACGGCTACCACAAATACGAGTCTACGCTCTACCGCGAGGACCTCACGACCGGCCAGCTTGCCATTCTGGAATTCCCGTCTGAAGGCTTCGGCCGGCCGCAGGTGAACGCATTGGTGACGGCCGCAGACGGCTCTGTCTGGGCGCTTTGCCAGACATCAGAATCGGACGCTGAGGATGCGGCGTACGTCTGGTTCCTCGTCCACTTTGCCGCCGACGGAACGTATCAGGAAACGGTCCGACTCGATTTTTCCGGCTCGCAGATCGAACAATCACAGGTCTATCTGAACCGCCTCGTGCTGGATTGCGCAGGAAATTTCGTCTGCGCGGACTATTCGGATACTGTCTATATTTTTGACAAAACCGGCGCGCTGATCAAAACGCTCGATCAGGACGGCAAGTACGGTAACCTCGTCAGCCTTTCCAATCAGGCCGGCATCTTGTTCTACGCCGACGCGGGCGGCATGAACTTCCGGCCAATCGACGCGGAAACCCTCACGTGGGGCGAGGATGTCCTTATTCCCATCTACACGTGGGACATTTTCCCAGACACTGACGGGAACGCCTTTTATTACTTCGACGACGGCTCTATCTACCGCTACGACTTGGACGCCCAGCAGAGTGAGAAAATTCTGAATCTTCTCGACTGCGACTTGGACGCGACGGAACTGACAAGCCTGTACGCGGAAGAAGACGGAGCATTCCGCGTACTTCTGGGCACGCAGGGCAGCGGCGTAGATACCACCTACGAGCTCTATGATTTGCAGAGGGTTGATCCCTCGACACTCCCGGAAAAGATGGTTTTAACGCTTGCAACGCTGTCTCCGAGCCAGTCGCTTCGCCAGCAGATCGCAAAATTCAACCGGGAAAACGACCGCTACCGCATCGAGGTGCAGGACTATTCCGAGTACAACGAGGTCATTGCAAGCCCCGGCTCATACACCGAGGATAGCTCGTCCGCGCTTCTGAAGCTCAACACGGAGCTTCTGTCCGGCAATCTTCCCGACCTCATCGACGTGTCCGGTGGAGAGCTCCCCGTGGCGCAGTACGCAGCCAAGGGCTTTCTGGAAGACCTCATGCCCTATCTGCACGCGGACAGCGCAGTATCTCCGGATAAGCTTATGGAAAGTGTCCTGAACGCGGTCAAAACAGACGGCAAGCTCTATCAGCTTCCGACGAGCTTTCAGGTCGTGAGCGCAGCGGGCAAACGCGAAATTGTCGGGGGCTACGAGTCTTGGACGACGGACGAGGTAGAAGACGCGCTGAAAAAGCTCCCGGAGGGCGCGACGGTTTTTAACGTCGACTATACGAAATCTCACGTGCTCTACCTCTGTGCGTCGGGCGCCTTGAACCGCTTTGTCGACTGGCAGGCTGGCACATGCAGCTTTGACACCGACGAATTCAAATCGATCCTTTCCTTTGCGACCACCTTCCCCGATGAATTTGACACCACGAATTTTGACTTTGACGAGTACCAAAGCGACTACCGCCGCGTGGGGCAGGGCCAGCAGCTGCTCGCCAATATCGCTTTCGCCAGCTTTGATGATATCTACTACCAGTTTGCCGCCATGGACAACGATGTGTGCTTCGTGGGCTATCCTGGCGCGTCAGACGGACTTGGCTCCGGCTTTGTGCCCCTGGGCTCGATCTGCATGACGACTGCCTGCAAGGATAAAGACGGCGCGTGGGGCTTCATCCGCTCGCTTCTGTCGATGGACGCACAGATGCAGTCGCCAGCCTTCCCGATGCTGAAATCGGCCTTTGAGCAGCAGGCGCAAGCCGCCATGCAGCAGGACTACGTCACGGACGAAGATGGAAATCCCATTCTTGACGCAAGCGGCAATCCCATCCCGGTTGTCCTCTACACCATTGGGTTCTTCAACGAAACCGTCGACGTTTACGCCGTCACGTCCGAGCAGTACAAGGCCGTGTGTGATCTGATCAATCAGACGAAGAGCGTCTTTACGTTCGACGAGAACCTCATGAACATCCTGACCGAAGAAACAGCCGCCTACTTTGCGGGCGCAAAAACGCTCGACGAAACGGCCGCCATGATCCAGAATCGTGCGTCACTCTACATCGCCGAGCAGAAATAACCAAAGGGAGTCCGTTTTTTCGGACTCCCTTCTTTTTTGTTTTATTCCCGTTACGAGATCAGCGCGGGGTTCATGTAGTAGACGTTCTTTTCGTCGAGCTTTTCGCGCAGCAGCTGCACGGCCTCGCCGAAGCGCTGGAAATGCACGATCTCGCGTTCGCGCAGGAAGCGGATGACATCGTTCACATCCGGGTCGTCACTGAGCCGTAGGATGTTGTCATATGTCACGCGCGCCTTCTGCTCCGCCGCCATATCCTCTACCAGGTCGGCCATGGGGTCTCCCGTCACGGCCATTGTCGCCGCCGACCACGGCGTACCGGACGCGGCCTGCGGGTAGACGCCTACCGTGTGGTCAACAAAGTACGGCGCGAAGCCCTGCTCTTTCATCTGCTCCTCCGTGAGCGTCCTCGTCAGCTGATGGACGATCGAACCCACCATCTCGAGGTGTCCCAGCTCTTCGGTACCAATATCCGTAAGCAGGCCCTTGAGCGCGTCGTATGGCATGGAGTAGCGCTGGCTGAGGTAGCGGAGGGACGCTCCTAATTCCCCATCTGGCCCTCCGTATTGCGAAATTACAATTGCCGCCAGCTGCGGATTGACGTTCTGGATCCGTACCGGGTACTGAAGCTTCTTTTCATAGACAAACATACTCTCTTACCGCTCCTTTCTGTATTCCCAGGGCCAGGGGCCTGCGAGCCAGTCGTACGTTCCGTTTGCCGCCGCGTCCATGAGCGTGAGCGGTCCGTTTCCCTGCTGGTACTGCTCGATGGCCTGCTGGTAGAGCTCAACGTACTGGTTAAAAAGCTGCGCGGCCTCGGTGTCCTCCGCGTGCGTGTCGAGATAAAGCGCCAGCTCCTGCAGCGCAAAGCCCATCTGCTGAAGCTCCACAGAGGCAGTTGCAAGCTTCTCCTGCGTGTTTTCCTGACCGCCATAGGGAAGATCGAGCCCGGGGAACAGCGTCCCGCGGATGAGCGCGCAGGAGGCGGTATAGAGATCGGCGCCCGTCTGCTGGAACGGGACATATGGATTGGCAAGCGGCGCGCAAGACGGCAGCTGACCGTCTGCGTTCGCACACTGCGGCAGCGTCATTACGCCGTTTTCCGCCTGATCGGTTTGATGATTCAAGGTTTTGACACTCCTTCCTATTTTCCGGGGCGTTTCGCCCTGCATCAATCTATGCCGCAAGCATCCTTTGCGTGCAAAAACGCCTCGATGCGCAATTCCAAGTGCACCGAGGCGTTTTATTATAGGGTAATAACCGATGGATATGCCGTCAAGAGCCGGACGTTTTCCAGCTCCTCCGGGTAACGCGAGACAATGCGCTCTAGCTTCCTGCGAAGCCCATCCTGCGGGTCGATTGGAATATGGTAAATAAAGCTTTTTTCTGCGCAAACATGCAGCAGCGCGCGCTCGGGCTTATAAAGCAGCATCTCCCCGTTCCAGAATGCCGCGTCCATCTTCCGCCCGCGAAGTACACCTTCGTGAATCGCAGCCTCCGTGGCCGTGTCGGACGCGACATAGACGCATTTTCCCTCACACGAGACGATCATCACGTCAACGGTGGATTTTCCGTATCCTGCAACCTGCGTGTGCCGCACGCGGTGAAGCTCGACGGTGAAATTGCCGACGGAAAGCGTCTCAGGCGCAGGCTCCCGGCGGCTCGGAATGTAAACCAATGCGTTTTTGTGCCGCGCGGAAAATTCTTCGGCCGCTTCCCGGTCAAAGTGGTCGGGATGCAGGTGCGTAAAGAGAAGGCCGCAAACGGATGCATACTCCCCCTCCCCCGCGATGATCTCCCGCCGGGTCTTCTCGGGCGTGCGGTAAAACGGTGGGAGCTCCTGCGTCAGCGCGTCAAGGAGCAGTGTCTGCCCGCCGGATTCCAGCGCAAGGCCGCAGTTGCAGATAAGCGTGATCTTCATCCCAGCATGTCCAGAAATTCCTGCTCGGAAAGAACGGGAATGCCAAGCTCGTTGGCCTTTTTGAGCTTGCTGCCCGCGTTCTCGCCCGCCACGACGTAGCTCGTCTTTTTGGAGACGGAGCCCGCCGCCTTGCCGCCGAACGACTCAATTTTGGCCGTCGCCTCGTCACGCGTGAAAAGCTTCAAGGCGCCTGTCAGAACGAAGGTCTTTCCCGCAAAGCGCGTGTCCGTGACCTGATTGTGCGATTCAAAATTCACGCCCGCCGCACGCAGCCGCGCGATCAAATCCTGCGACTGTGGGCTCTGGAACCAACTAAGAAGCGCATCTGCCGTCGTCTCGCCCACGTCCGGAACGGCCAGGAGTTCATCCTTCGAAGCATTCATCAGCGCGTCGAGCGTTCCGAAATGGCTTGCCAGCACCTTTGCAGCCTTCACGCCGACCTGCCGGATGCCAAAGGCGCAAAGTAAACGCGACAGGTCATTCTCCCGGCTCTTGTCGATCGCGGCTTTGAGATTGTCCGCCGATTTCTGCCCGAGCCCCGGAAGCGTCGCGAGCTTTTCAAAATCAAGGGCGTAGAGGTCGGCCGGATTGGAAAGCATCTTTTCCTCGATCAGCTGGTCGATGATCGCGCTGCCGAGGCCATCGATGTTCATCGCCTCGCGCGAGACGAAATGCGCAAGGTTCCTCGACAGCTGCGCCGGGCATTCCGCGCCGGTGCACCGAAGCGCCGCGCCGTCCTCATCACGCTCCACAGGTGCGCCGCAGACCGGACACCTGTCCGGCAGGAAATACGGCGCGGTTCCCTCCGGCCGTTTTTCCATCACAACCTCGAGAATTTCGGGGATGATCTCCCCTGCCTTGCGGATTTTGATCGTGTCTCCGATGCGGATATCCTTTTGGGTGATGAAGTCCTGATTATGAAGCGTCGCCGCTGTCACCGTGGTTCCTGCCAAGTGCACTGGCGCGACAATGGCCCGGGGCGTCAATACACCCGTCCGCCCAACCTGTACGACAATGTCCTGCAAGACAGTCTCCTTGACCTCGGGCGGATATTTGAACGCCGCCGCCCAGCGCGGGAACTTCGCCGTGCTTCCCAAGCGCACACGCCCCGCAAGGTCATTGAGCTTCACGACCGCGCCGTCAATGTCGTACGGCAGGTCATAGCGCGTCTCGCCGATGGCCGCGATCGTATCGACCGCCTCGTCGATCGTTTTGCAGAGCGTATAGTCGATGACCTTGAAGCGGAGGCTTCTTAAATAGTCAAGCGTCTGCGTGTGCGTCTGAAATGCCGCGCCCTCGGTAAGCTGCAAATTAAAGACGAGGATGTCGAGCTTACGCTGCGCGGCGATTTTCGGGTCCAGCTGCCGAAGAGAGCCCGCCGCCGCGTTTCTGGGGTTGGCGAAAAGCGGCTTTCCGGCCTGCTCCTGCGCGCGGTTGAGCGCTTCAAAGCTGGCCCGCGGCATATAAACCTCGCCCCGGACGATGAGCCTAGATCGGAAGAGCACACGTCTGAACTCCAGTCACTAGCTTATCTCGTATGCCGTCTTCTGCTTGAAAAAAA
>ENA-USUG01000518-USUG01000518.1-human-gut-metagenome-genome-assembly--contig:-NODE-518-length-65456-cov-7.653528_pt1 | contig 65456 bp, 52 predicted proteins | sample MGYA00250059_ERZ773394 | MGnify/ENA primary metagenome ERZ773394 (study PRJEB29103, sample SAMN06111957) | human gut metagenome | biome: human gut; feature: ankylosing spondylitis patient; material... | reverse complement strand
AAGCTATCTGAAAGATATCTGGGGAATCAATTTCTACGATCAGGATGGAGAAAAGGGATTGGTTACTCTGGTTCAGGCAACGCGTATTCCATTTTTTTTTCTGACTTTTGCATTAACGACTTATTTGTATTTGATAACATAAATCCAATAATAACTAATTTTATAATTTTATGAAGAAGTACCTTTTAATGTTATGCTTGTTATGTGCTATTTCAATAACTGCACAAAACAAAAAGGTTGCCATTTACCCTGTAGCTTTTTACAATTTGGAAAACTTATTTGATACAATAAATCAACCGAATGTAAATGACGAAGAATTCACTCCTACCGGAAGCATGAAATGGACAGGAATGAAATATAAGAATAAGCTGAAAAACCTGGCATATGCTATCAGCCAATTAGCAACCGACGGTCCCTTCCCCTGCCCTAACGGACCTGCATTTATTGGTATTTCCGAAATAGAAAACAGAGGAGTAATAGAGGATCTTATACATACCGGTAAGTTGGCAACACGCAAATACGGTATTGTCCACTATGACTCACCTGACAGACGTGGTGTCGATGTTGGTTTAATCTACGATTCACTACAATATAAAGTAGAAAGCAGTAAGAGTTACCGTTTAGTATTCCCTGAAGATACAGCAATGCGTACCAGAGATCAATTACTTGTCAGTGGGATTCTTGCCGGTGAAAGAGTTCATGTTATCGTAAACCACTGGCCCTCCAGACTAGGTGGTGAAAAACGTTCCAGACCTAAAAGAGAAGCGGCAGCGGCATTAACCAAGCACATTGCAGATTCAATTATAACGTCAGACCCAAATTCCAAAGTAATTATAATGGGCGATTTAAACGATGATCCGATGAATACAAGTTGCAAAGTAATATTGGGAGCTGTAAAAAAGCAACAAGATGTAAAACCCGGAGGATACTTTAATACCATGTGGCAACTTCTAGATAAAGGTATCGGTTCATTAGCCTACCAAGGACAGTGGAATCTATTTGACCAAATCATCATTTCCGCCAACCTTGTCGGCAATGATCGTTCTTCTTTGAAATATGTAAAATCGGAAGTATTTAATCGCAATTTCTTAAAACAAGAAGAAGGAAAATACAAAGGTTATCCTAAGCGAACGCATGCCGGTGGGGTTTATTTAAATGGTTATAGCGACCACTTCCCTACTATTATTTATTTGGCTAAAGAAATAGAATAACAATTTTCAATGGTGAATACAATATCATCATAATAGTTATTAGTTTCTGATTTATAACATACGGTTGATTAATTACAAACGAAAAAGTCCGTAATTAATCAACCGTATATTTTATACCATAGCTCAATCGACATTAACAGAGGATAAGCCCGAATCTTCTTTTCTTTGTATACTCTCAAAGCAACTATCACTTATAAGCTTCATCCTTCAGTTTGCCAATTTCATATTGGTAATGAACGAGTTATCCTGAAAGATGGAACCATTCAGCATATCATTCAGTTCTTTCTGCCGGCTGAACCTTTTTCCGGAGAATGGTTCAGGGCAACAAGCTGATAATCAAACTTAAATTTACAAGTTGAAAGATTGAAGGTTAATAAAGGGCAATTCGTTTTTTTATACTGTTTTTCACCTGCAAGCACCTTAATGTTTTTTAAAACCATCAGGTTGTTTGAAAAAAGCATAAGGACGTTTGAAAACAAACATACGGTCGGTTGAAAACAAAGGTACGGTCCTTTGTTCACAAACTCCTATCGTTGGCAAACAATCGACCGTATGCTGAACATCAGGTATCACCATTCAACAAGATCTTCATGCAATTTATCCCAATATTATCTGACGATGAATCATAAACAAACAACTTTTGTTTGTGTCCCTACCTTTACGATATATGCCCCGGAAGATAAAGAGTAACTATTTTCTCCTTCTTCCACTCCTACTTGCATAATCAATGTTCCTTGTAGGGAATAAAGCGATAAAACAGACTTTTCCGAAGTTACAACCGTTAAAACGCCTTGAGATGAATGAATGATGCATCCCGATTCGGTATGCTTTTTCAAACCGGAGGGATCTTCATAATCATCCATCGTAATATCATCAATATTAATCCGTTTACTTGAGCTTCCCCCTACTTGTTCAAATTTCAAGCGAATATTACCTTCTTTATTTAACGGATAAGAATACTCCCGCCATTCTCCTTTTATTAAAGGCAGTTTTTCCTCTATGGGTATCCACTCACCACCGTCCAAATTATAGAAAACAGAGAAACTACTTACTGCATCAGTCCCATACACCCCGGCATAGAAAGAAAGCGTGCCTACTCCTCCCATCTTGGCATCTTGCATCTCTAAAATTCCCTCATTACGTAGACGTACACTCTTTGAATCATTCTTTTTATCATTTTCAAGATTTCCAATTACAGCATCATTTAATTTCCAAGAAGCAGCAGAACAGACAACCACTCCCTCTGCATAGGCACTTTTTGATCCGTTTTCGAAGTTCTCAAAAAAGGCTTTTTCCTTGTTTGCCTCTCCCGATACGTTAATAACAATATCATCATCTACATCCAGAGTAGAAAGGATTATCTCTTCTTCATAAATCCCTTCATCAACAGCTCCTAAACGCACATATAAAACCGGATTATTCCCATTGGTTATTACCGCTTGTTCTCCCCAATTTTCACCATCTATACTTACCTGAAATGGATATACAGAAACAATCTCCGTACGATACGTAGTCATTCCTACCATTGTAAGTTTCACCTGTTGAGCAAATGAAGGCCTGCCCGGAGCAGTAAAAAAAGATATTTCTGTAGTAGATGCGGAAAACACAGGTTCCACTGCCGGCATTACAACCGCCACTTCATTAGATACCATATCATCCGTTTCTACCTTATAATAATAGGTAGTAGCAGCTTTAGGCACATCAATGATTTCTTCCGTAGAGGTCACTTTCTTAGGATACCCTGATAACGGTTGATTCTGATCACCATCTTTGGTATATACAGACAAAGTTACTTCTGAAACACCGGGCATTTTCATCCAACTCGCTGTAAACTTCTTCGAGTATGGCGTACAAACAATATTCTTAGCCTCATAAGCCGGAATGCCATCCCAAAAGTCAGCCAGGACAGTTACCGTTTCTATTTTGCCGTCATACGAAAAAGTCAACACTCCGCTCTGCTGCCCCGCAACAGTAGGAGCACAACTCACGATAACTTCCACTCCTTTTTCTACCTCTTCCGAAGTCACTTTTTGCTTCGAAAGGGCAAATAAATTATTAGAAGAACTTATCGTTAAACCATCTTCAGACAAATTCCGTCCTCTAACCGTAAATGTTTTCTCCGCTCCCAAGCTTAAAGCCTGCAAGCCAAAGTCTATTGTAGACTTATCTTCCGGTATAAATAATTCCGGACTTAAAGACTCCGGCTGCGTATAAAAGGCCGTTGAAGTCCGGTCTCCCCAAATATATTCTGCCAAGTCAGGATAATCAATAAACGGATTACGATTACCTTGTATCGCATAAACGCTCTCATTTCGTTCACGTTCCAAATCATCCACAGGATCATCCTTACACCACTTCAATAGTAATTTATAAGCCCATTCCTGAAATACCGGATACGTATTATTCTCTAACAAATATTTAAGTCCGTCCCCCCGCCATAAGTCTGCAAAATCTTCATAGCAAGTTACCATATACAGATAGGTACGGGCAAAATCTCCTTTATATCTATCAGCCGGCTCCCAAGCTGTCATTACTTCACCACGAGATGATGATTTTCCGACCTTGATAACACCATTATCATAAGGATTTTCACCATCTACCACACCTATCGGATGATTACTCTTCTTAATATTTGCAGGGCCATCCGACGGATACAAATGATGCAAATCTTTATATGCCTGATTCTCTATTTTGCCCCACCAGCTATTGGCAAAAGCATGTTCGATATTCATACCGGACACCGCCTTCAAGCCATTAAATTCACGTTCTATATTTGAATAGCGATCCAGTACTTTATTCCCATCCAACATATCTGTCTTTGTAAAGCCTTCCCAAGTATAGCCTACGCCCTGACCACCATATTTCAAGACTGTTGCATCTTTTATAATATTATGTAAAGCAGTTTTCAACTGACGTTCTTTCATTCCTTCCGCCTGATTATAATATCCGGGAGGAATAGCAGCCCATAGCTGCAACGAAACGACTAAAAAAAGCAGACTAATGATATAAGGAGACTTCATTCTCATAACAATTGTTTTTATGTTCTGACAAATATATCGAAAATTAAACAACTAACTCATAATTAATTAATATATTTTTCTTATGAAGAGCAAAAAAGAAAAACCGTCATTGTCTGTTTTTCAAAACAATGACGGCTCACACTATATATTACAATCTATTCCCTGATCTACAAAGCAACTTTATGTCCGTTAACAATATACATACCTGAAGGAAGCGAGAACTCCGTATCACCGGCATCTACAATTGTTTGTTTGATAAGACGACCTACTACATCGTAAATTCGCACCAGGTTTTCTTTATCTGTTGTAACCCTTATTTTGCCATCTACGGCAGAAACCGAGAAGTTAGAAACCTTTATGCCGTTAAATATTCCTGTCGGAGAGTAAATCTCATCTTTCTTATTTCCCCAAATATATTCTTCGATTCCTTTTAAATCAATAAAAGGGTTACGATTCTTTTGGATCTTATATACAGCATTATTCCTATCTATTTCCTTTTGGCTCACAGGATCTTTACGACTCCACTCCAATAACATATTCATAGCCCACGTTGAAAAAGCCGGATATGATGTACCATTAAGCATATCACACTTCCAAGAAGATACATTTTGCTCATAACAAGTAACCATATAAAAATAAGTACGGGCAAAATCACCTTTATATTCATCATCCGGTTCAAAAACCGTACCCGAATAACCGGGATATGAAGATTTACCTAATACACCTCTCGCTTCCGCAATAGCTTTCTTCCCATTATCAGTTTCTCCAAAAGGATAATTTCCCCTTTGGCTATTCACTTGAACATCCGTGGGGTATAAATGAAATAGATCAGTGTACATGGGTTTAGCATCATTAAACCAGCTTTTTGGAAAAGAATGCTCTCTATTATAACTATCACTACTTTGTCCGTGGTTCTGATCTTCCCCAAATACATACTTTTTGGATGAATACATATCCCAAACAAATCCCTCAGAAGTTTTATCCGTTTTCTCAAAATCAGTCCATAAATTACTATAAGAACGTTCTGTATGATTTCGAATTATTCCAGACAAAGCTGTTTTTAAAGCACTACCACCTTTGCCATCCGCACCATCATAATATCCATCCGGTGCTTGTGCCCAAGCAATCAAATATATGCAGCATAAAGCTACAGATACAATAAATCTCTGTGAGTAAAATTTCTTCATAGCCTACTATTTAGTTATAAAATGTCCGTTTCTCCATTCATAAACCACCGGATCTGTCTTCAAGAACGAACATAATTCTTCAGACGAATCTTTATCCAAATAATCTATCGTGGTATATGTGAATATTAAAGTTTGGGAATCCGGTGACAAATCAGCCTTTATCAGACTCATATCCGCTTTCTTTAATGCCAGATTTCTCTTTTCAATATCAATCGTATCAGATACTTGTAAAAATACATCTACTGATGGCAAAGTTATAAAGTCACTCATAGGCAAGTCTTTCCAGTCTGTCGAATAAAAAGAGATGTGACTGTCACTAGCCGGACCATTATAAGTTTCGACGGCACATATAACATTTACAGAGTCATTAACCGGCAAGAGCTTCATTTGTAACGTACTCGCAGAAGTCGTTTCCAACAAGAGATAATCTTTTGTTAAAGTTTTCATCTCCGACATATTCTCAAACTTATTCTTTACTTGCGCACGCATATTACTTTCCAGAAAATCAGCAAAATCAGCACGATTATTCTTCGTTAACAACAGGCACATGGAATCAGGCATATTTATAAAAACATCCTTTATATTCTGTGACTGCATCAAAGAAGGTAATAATAGTGAGATAAGAAGCAATATCTTTTTCATATCCGTTTCTTTTTATTTAGACCCCAAATATAAGAATATCATTCCGATTAGTACTAATATGAGGTCAATAGCTTTACTTTTTAAATTCTTTTCACGGAAGAACATTGCACCGAAAATAAAAGACACAATCACGCTTCCTCTGCGAATCATCGAGACAATAGATATCATAGAGTCTTCATAAGTCAGCGCATAGAAATAAACGAAATCAGCGGCAGAAAGAAATACAGAAATCAAGATGATACACCAATCCCAACGAAAAGGTGTCGTATTCTTACGAGTGGGATACCAAAGAAATAAAAGCATGGCTCCCATCATAAAAAGTTGATATATATTATACCAAGACTGAACAATCATCCGGTCAAAACGTCCCATCAAGAATTTATCATATAAACCGCTAATGGCCCCTAACACAGAAGCTAATACAATAAAGAGTATCCATTTATTATGTTTAAAATCTATCCCCTCTTTCTTTCCAGACCGACTCAACATAAAAAAAGAAACGATGGCAAGCAAGACACCGATCCATTGATAAAGATTAAGACGTTCACCAAAAACAAGCATTGCTCCTACAAGTACCATAACCGGACGTGTTGCATTAATCGGCCCCACAATCGTTATAGGTAAATGCTTCATTCCAAAATAGCCGAACACCCACGAGGAAAGTACAATAAAAGATTTCAGTATAATAAACTTATGCACTTCCCATCCTTCAGTCGGAACATAGAAAATAGTCTGTTGCATCCAGGCCGGATTCCAAACAGAAAACAATATAAAAGGCAAAAAGATAAGGCTGGAAAACAAAGTATTCAAGAATAAAACAGGAATTACAGCATTATTCTTTAACGACTGCTTCTTAAATACATCATAAAAGCCCAATAATGTTGCCGAAAGAAAAGCTAAAAACAACCACATACCAACTATAATTATATAAATATATCTGTAGGATATTCTACATCAACAAGAAATAAAGCATGTCCCGGAGCTGAACTACCGGCTTTTCCACGATCTTTCATTTCAATGACGCTGCAAAAATCATCCACTGTCAACTTTCCTCTTCCCACTTCAAGCAATGTACCGACAATAGCCCTTACCATATTTCGCAGGAAACGGTCTGCTTTAATTGTAAACACCCAATCATGCTCACCCTCCTGTATCCATTCCGCATGCATGATCTTACAATTATTTGTCTTCACATCTGTATGTAACTTGCTGAAACTTGTAAAATCGGTATAATCAAATAAAGTACACGCTGCTTTATTCATTGCACAAAAGTCCAGACTTCCATGAATCTTATATTTCAAATGCCTGTTAAACGGATACTTTACAGTAGTAATATAATACTTATAGGTGCGCGAAAGTGCATCAAATCGTGCATGAGCTTCCGGTTTTACTTTACGAACCTGAAAGATAGAGATATCCGGAGGCAGCAAACGGTTTAACTTTTCCGTCAAAAGAAGCAAATCCAATTCCTCCCCATAATCAAAATGAGCAGTCATCCGCAACGCATGCACACCGGCATCAGTGCGCCCTGCACCGATTACTTCCACCTCTTTACGAAGAAAAGTAGCCAATGCTTTCATCAGGCACTCCTGAATACTTATACCATTCGGCTGAATTTGCCACCCATGATAATTCGTCCCCTCATAAGCCAAATCTATAAAATATCGTTGCATACGTTTCTACAATCTTGTTGTGATATGAAAGCACCCTTGCTTTAACTCATACTTAACATAGCACCACTCTTTCTTTCGTAAATCGCGAAGTACTTCCGCAAGTACCATTTTCAGTTTCTCAGGACGAACGTCCTCATCCTCTTCCTTTACTTTCTCAAAACGACGATAACTTATATCAAAAGTAGTTCCATAAAAATGTGCCGAATTCAAAGATGCATTACCATTACGCCTACGCAGACGTTTTACATCATCTTTAGTACGTAATACGGAAGTCACAATAATTCTATTGGAACATAAGCCCTTTGCTTTCAAAGAATCCTGAAAATTAGTAGCTATTTTAGTCAATAACACACTGGCAGAAGGAATTAAATAAGGAATAGAATGAGTCAATGAATCCATCGCATAATATCCATTCGGAGCAACCTTCAACAATTTATTCTTTGCCATTTCTGCTTCTTCACGATCATCAAGGGGCACAATACCTCTTTTGGTGGCTGAAGACAAATGCAAGTCATTCAAATCTCCAAAAGTGCGTTTGTAACTGACAACTCCTTTTATTTTATTAGGGGTCCTATTCTTCACAGAAGCTGCATCTGCTTTATTCTTGCCACCACAAGAAATACATAAAAACATTGACAGTATGATAAAGATAGGAAAATCTCGTCTCATTTTAATATTCATCCCAGACATTAATCTTAATTTCGGAGTGCAAATATATACTAAAAACCTGTCAGAGAGAAAAGTTATGCAAATTAATTCCATCGGAAAAGCAAAACAATTCAAACGATTGATTAAATTTGCAGGCAAATTCAAAATTTGTACGCAAGTACCTTAATAAATTAATGATAGAGAAACTTATTGTTTTAGAGGATGTTGATCCTGTTATCTTTTATGGTGTAAATAACGCCAACATCCAACTTATCAAAGCTTTGTATCCAAAGCTACGTATTGTCGCCCGAGGCAATGTCATTAAAGTTTTAGGCGATGAAGAAGAAATGTGCGCCTTTGAAGAAAACATCATCGCTTTGGAAAAGCACTGTGCGCAATATAATTCTCTAAAAGAAGAAGCAATCATAGATATTATTAAAGGAAATACTCCACAAGTAGAAAAGAACGGCAATGTCATCGTATTCAGTGTTACAGGCAAACCTATCATCCCCAGAAGTGACAATCAATTGAAACTTGTTGAAGATTTCAATAAAAACGACATGATATTTGCCATCGGGCCAGCCGGTTCCGGTAAGACATACACGGCTATTGCTCTCGCTGTGAGAGCCTTAAAAAACAAAGAAATCAAAAAGATTATTTTAAGCCGACCGGCTGTGGAAGCAGGAGAGAAACTTGGTTTCTTACCCGGTGACATGAAAGATAAGATTGATCCATATCTCCAACCATTGTATGATGCCCTCCAAGACATGATACCTGCCGCAAAGCTTAAGGAGTACATGGAATTGAATATCATCCAGATAGCTCCACTCGCTTTCATGCGCGGACGCACTTTGAATGATGCCGTAGTCATTTTGGATGAGGCACAGAATACTACCACTCAACAAATAAAAATGTTCCTTACCCGTATGGGCATGAACACTAAAATGATTGTCACAGGAGATATGACACAGATCGATCTTCCCTCTTCTCAAACTTCCGGATTGGTACAAGCCATGAAAATATTGAAAGGAGTAAAAGGTATTAGTTTTATAGAATTGAACAAAAAAGATATTGTACGTCACAAGCTGGTAACCAGAATAGTTGAGGCTTACGAGAAATTCGAAGAAAAAGCCAAATTGGATAAAGAAGAAAAAAGAAAAGCAGAACAACAAAAGTCTTAATAAATAATATAACAATGAGCAAAGCATTAACAAGAACAGATTTCAACTTTCCGGGACAAAAAAACGTCTATCATGGAAAAGTACGCGATGTGTATAACATCAATGGCGAAAAACTGGTTATGGTAGCAACCGACCGTATTTCTGCATTTGATGTCGTATTACCGAAAGGTATTCCTTACAAAGGACAAATGCTCAATCAGATTGCTGCGAAATTCCTTGATGCAACAACAGATATTTGCCCTAACTGGAAATTGGCTACTCCGGACCCAATGGTCACCGTAGGTGTGATGTGTGAGGGTTTCCCTGTAGAAATGATTGTACGCGGTTATCTTTGTGGTAGTGCATGGCGTTCTTATAAAAGTGGCGTCCGCGAAATTTGCGGTGTGAAATTGCCCGACGGAATGAGAGAAAACCAGAAATTCCCTGAACCTATCATAACTCCAACAACTAAAGCAGAAATGGGGTTGCATGATGAAGATATCTCAAAAGAGGAAATCCTGAAACAAGGTTTAGCTACCCCCGAAGAATATGCAATCTTAGAGAAATATACTCTTGAACTTTTCAAAAGAGGAAGTGAAATAGCTGCAGAGCGTGGCTTAATTCTCGTTGATACAAAGTATGAATTCGGAAAGTATAACGGCAAAATCTACTTGATGGATGAAATACACACACCGGATTCAAGCCGCTATTTCTATTCTGAAGGTTATCAGGAACGTTTCGAAAAAGGCGAAGCTCAAAAACAGTTATCAAAAGAGTTTGTGCGCGAATGGCTGATGGACAACGGTTTTCAAGGAAAAGCAGGACAGCAAGTACCCGAAATGACAGATGAGATTGTTAACTCAATTAGTGAGCGTTATATGGAATTATTCGAGCATATCACAGGTGAGAAATTCCAAAAAGCCGATACAGATAACATTGTCGAAAGAATCGAAAAGAATGTAATGACATTCCTTTCCAAGTAATTTATCATAACTGATAGTGAAAGAGTAAACTAGCTCTTTCGCTATCTTTTTCATTAGAAGCATGAATTACCCACAAGAAAACATCAAACCATATAACGCTGATGAAAAGAAAAGCGTACAGGTAGAGAAAATGTTTGACAACATTGCTCATGTCTACGACAGATTGAATCATACCCTATCCCTAGGTATTGATAAAAGCTGGCGACGCAAGGCTATAGCATGGCTCAAGCCTTTCCATCCGCAACGTATCATGGATGTAGCTACCGGTACGGGTGACTTTGCCATTCAAGCATATCAGGATTTACTTCCTGAAGAACTTATCGGCACTGATATTTCTGAAGGCATGATGAATGTGGGAAAAGAAAAAGTACAAAGAAACGGACTTACAGGCAAAATAATATTCGCCAAAGAAGATTGTACTTCACTAACATTTGGAGCGGAAAGCTTTGATGCAGTGACAGTAGCATTCGGTGTCCGCAACTTTGAAGACCTTGATAAAGGATTATCGGAGATCTGCCGCGTACTAACACCAAATGGCAAATTGGTAATTCTGGAACTTTCTTACCCTGAAAAGTTCCCAATGAAACAATTGTATGCTATTTATTCAAGAATAGTTATACCTACCCTTGGCAAACTGTTTTCTAAAGACAACAGTGCCTACCACTATCTCCCTCAATCCATCAAAGCCTTCCCTCAAGGAGAAGTAATGAAAAATATCATTGGCAAAGCCGGTTTTCGGGAAGTCAGTTTCAAGCGACTGACATTCGGTATTTGCACACTTTATATGGCTAGTAAATAATAACGAATTAAAAAACACTTTCTTATGCAAAAGTATGGTTTAATAGGCTATCCGCTAAAACACTCTTTCTCTATCAGTTATTTCAATGAGAAATTCCAATCGGAGGGTATCGATGCCGAATATGTCAACTTTGAGATACCTTCTATCAATGACTTGCCCGGAATCATAAAAGGAAATCCCAATTTGCAAGGTTTTAATGTGACCATACCTTATAAAGAGAAAGTAATTTCCTATCTGGATGAAATAGATAAAACCGCAATTCCCATCGGTGCCATCAACGTAGTTAAAGTTATACGCCAAAAAGGAAAGGTAAAACTCATCGGCTACAACTCCGATATAATCGGCTTTACCCGTTCCATCGAACCATTATTGGAATCCCATCACAAAAAAGCATTGATATTAGGAACCGGAGGAGCGGCAAAAGCCGTCTATCACGGACTAAAAAGTTTAGGAGTTGAGAGTGTTTATGTTACACGCCAAACAAGACCGGATATGCTTACTTACGAAGAGCTTACTCCGGAAATTATAGCAGAACATACTATCATTGTCAATTGTACACCGATAGGGATGTACCCCCAAGTGGATTTCTGTCCCAATATTCCTTATGAATATCTGACACCCAACCATTTACTCTACGATTTGTTATATAATCCGGACACCACTCTCTTTATGAAAAAAGGAGCAGCGAAAGGAGCAGTAGTCAAAAACGGATTGGAAATGCTTTTATTACAAGCATTTGCAGCTTGGGAAATATGGAACAAATGAAAAAGAGACTCTTCTACGGCATCGCTATTACTTTACTTATCCTCATAGGAATCACTATCGGAGGAAGTTTTTTCATGCTGAATTTCTCCTTGAAACCGCATAACAGAGGGAAAGACATTCAAAGTTCTTATGAATATATGTATCAAGCCTATCCATATCTGAAACCTTGGGTAGACAGTTTGAATACCGTATCCGCCTTGAAAGACACTTTCATCCATGCAAACGACGGGACTCGTCTGCATGCATTCTATATAGCAGCTAATCGCCCTACGGACAAAACAGCCGTGATTGTGCATGGTTATACGGACAATGCCATTCGTATGTTCATGATAGGCTATTTATATAATCATGATTTTAACTATAATATTCTTCTTCCTGACCTGCGTAACACCGGACTCAGCGATGGAGATTATATACAAATGGGATGGAGAGATCGCTTCGATGTACTACAATGGATGGATATTGCCAACCGGATATATGGTGATTCCACACAAATGGTGGTACATGGTATTTCCATGGGAGCAGCAACCACAATGATGGTTTCCGGAGAACAGCCTCAACCCGGGTATGTAAAATGCTACGTAGAAGACTGCGGGTATACCAGCGTGTGGGATGAATTTTCTTATCAACTCAAAGACATGTTCCATCTTCCACCATGCCCATTAATGTACAGCACCAATGCTTTATGCCGGTTCGAATACGGATGGGATTTCAAAGAAGCCTCTGCGGTAAAGCAAGTAGCCAAATGCCTCCTTCCCATGTTATTCATTCATGGTGATGCAGATACTTACGTACCGACATGGATGGTATACGAACTTTACAAAGCAAAGCCTGAACCAAAGGAGTTGTGGATTGTGCCCGGTGCAACACACGCAATGTCTTATCGGGATGATACTGAAGAATATGTAAATAAGGTACGACTGTTTGTAGATAAATATATTAAATAGATATCTTTTTCTTTATATAAAAAATAAGATTCTATTTACGATGACTCTAAAAGGATAATAATTCTCAAAGACAGTATCACCCATTATTACATTTCCACATTGATCACAATAAAATGAAACCAGAAGATTATAATCTTCTTTATTATACTCTATTTCAACTCTTCACAATTCTAGTTTTCAACCCAAAAGCCTAATATATGTCCATTATTCTGTCTATAAATCTCATTAGCTATATTATCTTCTGTTAATACATATATACCATCAATATTCTTCACATAAACTTTATTATTAAAGATTTGATAATCAAGTCCATCTATTGAATAAGGAAATTCGAATGAAGCTAAAAGAATTGTTTCGGAAGGAGATTTTAAGTAATACGTATATAACCGTAATATATTTGTATCATTAGTAGTCCTTTCTAGTGTCATATAAGAAATAATTTCAGATGAAAGCCATTGGGCAACTCCCCATAAAGGATATTCCATTCCTACTTTATAGTCATCGCTTAATTCCGGAAATTCCCGAATTGTCCGAACTTTTCGATTTCTAAGATCAAATACATTTAGTAATACAGAATGTTTCTTCACCCCTGCACCTCTAGGATTAGCATCATAATATAAAACTTTGAGATCTTTCAATTCTTGAGATAAGTTCTTTGATAATTCTTCATCCGTAGATACAGAAATGCATTTCTTAGCACGCAAATCCATAAGAAAAAAATCTCTCTTAGCATTATCACAATCAATTTCTATATCATTCTTATCCCATACCACATAACAATCTAAATTGGGAAATGCTCCACCACCACCTAATAAAAGAGTATCAAAATCAAATTCCCAGTCTCCCAATCTATCTATTTTCATTTCATAATTCTCGAATTCTTTATTCCATGAATATAAAACCAGTGTAGAGTTTTTTAATAATACATACCCTAAAGGTCCATACTTTTTCTGCAACCTCATCCGGCCTTCATTTACAAAATACTCTGTTACAGTAATAGAGTCCAAACTACTGGCACGACTAACTATTATTATTTTTTCACTACCCCAGCCAAAAATAGAAAAAAACAATCCCCAAAATAATATTATATTTTTCATCCTAATATATTCCTTATATTCTACTCAGTGAAAATAAAATCAATAAATTCACAACCACTCTCCTGAAATTTATAAGTTTTCAATCCATCCTCTGAGATTGTAAAAATACCATCTTTATCTAAAAAATAACAGATATTCTCTCTTATTTGATATTTTACATCAGACGTACAATTAATCGGTGGAAAACATTTAAAAAGCTTTAAGACCTTCGTTTCTACATTATAATTCCATATCATTAAAGTACGTTCATTCACACCGTAAGAGACTACATAAGTAAACTCCACGGGAGAAATCCATTGAGTGGCAGAATGTAGGACGACTAGATCATCACAGGATACAGGTATTGAATAATCTTTAAATGAGTATGAACATTTAGATGATATATCACATATATTCAATGTTTTTCTCCACCTATCCTCCACCAATCTTGGCTGATAATCAATATAGGAAACATATTTAGGATAGACAAAATCACTATCAGTACTTAATTTCCCATCTTCACTTATCAACTTCCCTATCTTACCGGAATTAAGATCTACGATTTCCAATACATACTGATTTGATTCATAATCCATTAATACATCTGTAGAATCAACAATAACATATCTACGGTCATAAGTACTTGCAGTTTGACGTTCAGTAGGTTCAAATGGTAATGTATCGGTTCTTATACTATTTTCACCAATCAATGAAACGATACGTTTTGAATCATAATTCAATCGAAGCAAACAGTCTCCTTTAAAACAAAGTACTTCATTATATCCTCCTTTCATTTCCTTACGTTCTAATATTTTAGAGAAGTCAGCAGAGGTTCTATACAATAACATAATGGAGTCTTTTTTTGCTACAATTTCAGCAAATGGCAAACTCACAATTTCCTTGCAGATCATTCCTGGTAAACTAAATAACAGGAAAAATAAAATTAAAATACATCTACACATATTATTTTCTATTTACGATAACTCTAAAAGAATAATAATTCTCAAAGACAGTATCACCTATTATTGTATATTCTATTTCATATCCCAATTGTTCACAATAAAGTGGAGCCAAAACACTATTATCTTTCAAAATATTTTCGCTAATTCTTGTGGATAAATTGACTAAGAATAAATTATTATTTTCTTCATTCTATTCTCTATTTAATTGTAACTTAAACTTTTTTACTCCTTCCAATTAATTAAATTCATCCCATCCTATTCTTTTCTCTATTTACTAGTAGACCAAAAACTAATAATAAAAAACAGTGGAAACTTTTTCTCCAGCATAACCATTACTCAATGTATATATACCATAATATATAGATTTATTGGACTTGAACCTTTATGTTTTACTTACCATTAGACTAAATGCTATTGAATTTCCAATCGTTTATATACAAATGAATTTGGATCATCAAATAGTCTGGCTTTTATGATTAACTTATCAGAATTCAGCCAATACATTGATATGGGAAACCATCCTTTACTTTTTAATGTTTCTATTAATTTTATCTTACTATTTCGATTTTTATAGATTTGAATCCCTCTATAATTATCTCCAGATGGAATATCATATGTTGCTATATACCCACTCGAAGAAATGGATATATTTGATAATAATTTCTGAATTAGATAACCTTTACAATTCACTAGACATAAATCTTCATTATTGCAATCAATTATTTTTAATATGCAAAGATTCATTTCATTTATCCAACCAACATATTCAATTTCGTAATCATCTTCCTGAATATAACATCGACTAATTTCTTTTTTTAATAGCTCCATACAATTTCTTTTGTGCATAGAATTCATGTCAATAAAGATATTATAATTACTTTCTTGAGCTTTTTTGAATTCTTCAGCTGTTGCTGACGTTATAATAAAGCCAAAAGCATTACTACTTAAACAAAACACTAATTGCATTAATAAAAGTACCTTTCTCATAATCATTTCCGATTTAACTGTAACAAGAATCTATTTACACCTTTTAATTGTATATTAAATTGATCCCAACCATTAAATTAGCATAGAAAAAATAGATTTTTACAATTTACTATTTTTCCTATCCAAATAGTAACTATATAAATAAATATGATAACCTAAATAAATCCCTAACAACAATACAAGAATATAACTGTATATAATATGTTGATAGGATAATCTAAAAACTCCATAGAGAAACAAATATCCAAGATATCCATAAACCATTATAACATTTAAATGAATTATAATATAATCATAAATCCTTCTCATTATCATTTATTTGACTTTTTATTTTTCAGACAACCTGCAATAGCACTGACTCCAATAAAAAAACTTAAACATAACACTTAATATAAACAACAGTAAAGAAGGATTATCATAACTGATTTTATTATGATTCTAAAGAACTTGTTTATATATTTTCTTATACTTTTCATTCTTACTTTACTATAATAGTTTCTTATAAATTGGATATTTTATATGAGTTTCATAACGTTTCTAACAATTATTAGAAGAATCCCACAATCCTTTCATCTCAAATACTATTCCATCCCTTTTTCCGGACGAAGTTTAACATACCAATAGGCAGTATCAGGATATACACACATTACATCACTATATGAGATTTCTCTTTCATAATGAAAAAGATCCGAAATAAATATTGGATAAAAATTAGATTTGTCAACCTGAACCAAAGTATCAGGATATATAATTTCCCTCATCACAGAATCTACAGGCACATTGGAAGGTATACGTTTAAGAACCCGTATGGAGTTATCATAATCCTTCGCAATCGGGATATATATAAATTGGCTGTTACGGATATAATCAGTGATATATTCACGATAACGTTTCTTATTCTTTTCCAGTTTATCGAAAAAACACCTAGTTGACGGATCATTCCATTGATTCAAAATACTCCCACTAATTTGGGCACTATCATCAATACAACGAATATTATTCCCATAAATCTTTATCCAGCTCCGTGAACCTAATGCTATTGTGTCCATGCCATGTACCATATAAAAACCACCCCAAATTGGTTTCGAAGAATCAGGGGTACTCATATAATCAAGTTGCATATATGAACCGATTGCCCATTTTCTTTCAATCGTATTGAATATCCTAAAGAAAAATGTTATATTCTCCGGAATTGAATCATTTTTTTCCGGATTATAATTAGACATACTCACAGAGACAAAATCCAGCTCTATCTTTATAGAATTGGGAGATCCCTTGCGCATTTGATCTCCCATAGAGTTAGAATATACTATTAATGGTATAATTATCATTAAGATTACTATATTAAATATATTCTTTTTCATTAATTCCAAATGTTAATTTAATGGTAAATCATTCATCATAGACAATCGTATATCCTAAAGAAAAAAAAGGAACAATCTTGTCTCTATCTATCTTTAATGCCTCATTCCATGGGGTTAAGCGATAAAGTGTATTTGATGTCCATTCCTCTATTCTACCCCAAAAGCGTTCAACTAATAGAGTATCTTCATAATAATAGTAATAATTATTATTGTTATTTTCCTCTTCAAAATCAGAACAGTTATAAATATATTCAATCACTAAAGGCATCATCTTTTTTACTTCTATACAAAACTGTGGGTAATCAACTTTTATTCCTTTATCTTCAAGGCCTTGTAATTCTTCCTGATAATCTTTCACAATTGGTCTGTATATAAATTTACTATTACTAATATAATCATAGATATATTTTTCATAATGAACAACAGGTATTTTCAGAAGGAAATCCAACAACTCCATTTTACGATTAGAATAATCTATATCATTGATTTGCGGATCAAACATTATGGAATTTCTACTTTTAACAATTGGAACACCAAGCATATGCGAAGATAGCATAAGGCTATCCCTACTATGAATCATCCAGAATTCCCCATAACGTTTATCTGCAATCTCTCTAAAATAAAAATCTGTGCTTGAATCGAATATAAAATTATGATCAGTTTGATTATTTACCGACACAAAAAATATTATTGAGACAGGAACAGAATCTCTATCAGCTAATTGACCTAGGCACACAGCTATACGTTTAATATCAACAACTATACTGCTTTGCTCATTATTTTGAAGTAATATATTTCCTGAAGTCCTTTCATTAAAGGAGCAACTTTGTAATAAAGCAATACATAATAGCATTATAAATTTATTTTTTTCTGAGATACAAAAGATATAATCCATAAATACCATTTTTAGATTCATTTGACAGTTTCTTATAAGTTGAATGTTTTATTTGAGCTTCATAACATTTTCTTTGACCAGCCACACAACCACCAATTATTATTTCTATATTTCTACCCTAGTTCAAAGATTTCCACTATTTCTTATGAATCGCATACGCTATAAAGAATAAGACATTACTACTTCTTTTCATTATACTTTATTTCAATGTCATTTATCATTTCTTCTCATTAGGAACACCAATAATAAATTGAATAATATTTATATCTCTTTCATTAATAAAAGTATCTAAAGAAAATGATAAATCTTTCAAGTATAAGTTATTCTTAATATTAACTTTCACCTGAGGACACAACATAACTAAACCATCATGTTTATTATATCGAAATGCCGAATAAATAAGCTTGTTTACATCTATATTCGGATGTTTACATAAATATTGTTTCTTTACTGATGTAAGTAGTTCGATAAAATCATCATTGTAATAGTTTCGCATTATTCTGCCATCCGAGTCAAATATTTCACACGTATTTAATTTATAAATAAAATGAGACTTCTCAAGAGGCATCTCCAAATCTTTGCATACATTTTTTTGAATTTCAATTTTCTTATGCTTATATGTTATTATTAAACGACCTTGCTTTTGAGCCATTTGCATTTTATCTCTATTATTAAGAATAAAATCAAGTGTTTTCGCATCACGCGTAAAAATTGGAGGAGCAGATTTTAAATATAAATCAAAAGATTTATATTCATATTCAGCATTTACAATCTGCCATATAAAATCACTCAATTCATCTAAAGTTTCGGGATATCGCAAATAAGCATCATAAAAGTCATTTACTCTCCAATATAGATTTTCTTCTACATTCATTGACGAAACTTGTTTTCCAATCGTACAACTATTACAATACACCAATATAATTGATGCAATTATCAAATACACATATCTCATTGTTTCTTTGAAAAAAATAAACTATTATATAATTTACTCGCGAAATAATTGCTTTATCTACTAGTTGATATATTTGCCCCTCAAAAGAGTCAGCAGTCAACTGACTACCCAATAAGCTATAATAAATATTATTTATTGTATAAGTTCTACCTAAATATGCTCCATTATTTATGATCTTATTTAAATCGTCCTGAGAATGTACTAAATCATCGTATCTATACTCCCATTCTCCCTCATCATTTTGAACTTTATTTCAATCCATTCCATTAATACTCCAACAGGATTATTCAGCCTGCACTTATTTATGGAAGGCTATATTTAACATTAAAATTTATTAATCTGCATCAATAGATAATCATATTTGGACAGATAAACACCTTTCTCTTTCGCTTTTTTTCTATTATATTCATATAAATCCATTAATTCTCCAGGAAATCCCAAATTAATAGTTTTCCAATCATTATTTTTAAAATATTCCCTTGCAGATGCAATTATATGACTTTTAGGAACATTTGGAGGATCCTGAGTATAACATATATAAAATTGTATTCTACTTTCTATTAAATAGGTTTCTATTAAGGTAATAAAATCATTAGTTATAATCCAATTTGACCTGACTATATCAAGTTTTAAAACAGCCCCCAAAGAATCTACTTGGGAAACAAACATAATCTTTATATTATTATCAAGTAAAAAACTAATAGAATCTTTTCCAAATGTTTCTATCATTACCTTTGATATAAGTGCTGAATTTCGTTTTAGACAATCACTATCTACGCTAACATTCATTTGAGAAAATGATAAAACAGAAACATAAGAATATAAAAACATGGCTATTAATAAATGTTTCATAATCAATAATATTATTTAAGTATATCCGAATAATATACAAAGAAAAAGTTAATTATAAGCATTCCATTAATACAGAAAGAATATAGATTTTTACAATCTACTATTTTCCCTATCCAAATAATGATTTCTATATAAATAAATATGATAACCTAAATAAATCCCTAACAACAATACAAGAATATAACTGTATATAATATGTTGATGGGATAATCTAAAAACTCCATAGATAAACAAATATCCAAGAAATCCATAAACCATTATTACATTTAAATGAATTATAACATAATCATAAATCCTTCTCATCATCATTTATTTGACTTTTTATTTTTCAGACAACCTGCAATAGCACTAACTCCAATAAAAGAGCTTAAACATAATGCAATATATGCATATATCGTAAAAACTCCTAATTCCATCAATTCACTTTTTAGAACAAGTATAAAAACTGTAAATATAATAGTAGGTATTGTAAGCTTATTACTTAACATATCCAGAAATTTTATCATTCTCATTTTTCAATCCAATATTATAAACTACAACATTTTCTCCGTTCATATTGCAAGCTCTCTCTAAACTTGCATCACAAAATTCCGGATCAATATAAGGTAATGTCACATACATTGAAAATTCAATGATAGTATCTCATTCCAAAAGAGTACAAAAGACTATATTTATTTTAGGTACATTTAAAGGATTATAAATAGTATCTACCAAATCCATAAAACTATATAATTCTTCTAATGCCTGCATCTTGAATAAACGTACAGTATCCTCATTCTGTATTGTGGTATTAACATATTGATCTTTCAAAATATCAGATTATAATCTTTCTTGTTTAGATGTACAAGCAAAAACAAGAAACAATAAAATTATGATACATTTAATGAGTTATATATGATTAGAAAACGCCAAATAAGAAACGCCAAGGATTATTCTTGATTTTTCTTACGGTTCATATTCAAGAGTCATTTTTTAATTCTACTTTAAAGCAATCCATAAAATACATACACAACATTATAATTATATTTAATATATTCCTAAGACAACATTTATTCTTCATTAGTAGGATCAAACTATTAACATGATTAATTATCACAATTCAACGTCCAAAATCAAAGGTTGAAAACATTTCCAATAGAGTTATATTTCTCCTCTAATAAATATGCATTCTATTATAAAATAAATAAACAAGCCCAACAATATGAGACATAAAAACTTAATAAAAATAGGAAATATACGCTCTTTATTATTTTTTATCCAGTTTATATCCAAACTCAAGAAAAAAAGTATGAATCCCGTAATAGGAAATAATAAAATTTGACCACACAACAGAAACTTGACAGCCAAAATCCAATTGCCCATTAATATATAAATAAATAGGAACACAACAAATAAGATTATATCAAAAATAAGACTCTTTCTTAAAGATAACCACGCATTTCTTTTATGACGTAATTTAAGCAAAAGCAAAACCAAAACAGGAGTTATATTTATTATAAGCAAGTCTTTATATACAATATCTTTCGTGTAGCTATAAATTATATTTATATGCTCAAATTCATTGAGAAATAGATTTTGCTTTGTTTTTTCATATTCTTTTTCTGATAAAGGACCACTTTTTTTCCAAGGGACTCCTTTCTCCACAGGAGGCAATAATTCTATAACATAATAGCCTAATATGCTATCGCAATGCACATTACATTGTTTTGCTATAATATATTTTTTATTCCAATAAACATCGGTTATGAAACCCTCCATAAGTCCAACACTACCACTTCCATCAGGGTAATTATAGTACAAAGTTGTTAATTCTGGCATATTAATCCAGCCTATACTATAATCTATCCCTTCCAATTCTTCGAAATATGAATCACATGAAGTTACAAATAGACTTATTATCAATACATATAAGTGAAATCTCATTTTCATATTATTTATTTTTAAGAGACTGCCAAATATAAAATTGATAAGTTGTTCCCATTATTTTTTGCTCATATCTTCGTTTATTTAAGCTATTTGAAATATGATAAAAGAATGAACTCATACTTTTACTATCGCTAATTACATTATTTAGAAACCTTTTGTTTTTACTTGTAAATGCATCATATCTATAACTACCAATAAACTGTTTTGCCATAGATAGCGTAGTTAATGCATCCCATAAGCCCCATTCACCTTTCCAAGCCGTTATTTGCCCTGGTACATCAGTTCTATTATTTATAATATTTTGTTGCGCCTCAATTACTGCTTTATCTTTTTTCATTACTTGTGTATAAGGGTGATCAGACAAAAATACAGAAAACTCAGGACCAGTACCATTTACAAATTCATCAAAAAAATCCCAATCACTCTTTCCTGATCCAATTAGCGCCCCTTTATTATTATTTACGATGTCAAAAGTAAAGCCGTCACTATACATACTTCCTACCTTAAAATTATTAACTAATAGATCATCTATAATAGATTCAAATTCCCCTAAGGCAGAGCCTTTATCACCAATATAAGTAAACCCCTCACGTTCCTCATTCCCATCATACCATGTATAATATAAAGTTTTATTATTACGATACCAATCCATTCCATTAGGATCAATCAAATTTATCGGATTATTATTACAATAAACATAAGGACTTATCGAATAATATTTCTCACATAACGGGTCGATACTCATAAACCGTCCCAAAAGAGGATCTTGCGCACGAGCACCGAAATCATACCAGTCCAAGCCGTTCATACGGTCAATCTCCTTGCCACCGAAGAGATAATTTTGAGAAATAGTCGCTGTGGGTTTTATGGGACCGATAGAAGAAGCATCTTGCGATTCACCGTTATTATTATGAATACCACCAAAAGCATAATAATCATAATTTTTAGTATAAAAGACATTCGATTTGGTTAGAAGGCGGTTATTGCCCTGATGATCTTTTATATAAAAGTAATAAATAGGAGTATTGTTTACAAAAGATACAAAACCTTCATCCGTCAGAATTTTACTAAGTTTGCCGTTTTCATAAATGATATTACCACAGTAATCCGTTTCATCTAAAACTTTAGTTTGGATAGGCTTTAATGTATCAAGCCGGGATATACCATTGAATACCGGATGAAAAATAGGAATCTCTGTATAAGCATGCGTCAATCGGAGCTTACGACCTGATGCATCATAACGATAAGTATGAGATTCACCAGAACTCAATTCTATTTTATGAGGCAAATTCTTATTGGTATAACTAATACTAGTTATCTTTTTATTTAAATCTGAGGTGGTATTACCATTCCTGTCATAACTGTACTCATTTTCTTTATCGGCTTCATCCGTAAAATAGAAAGTACCTTTAGGTAAAGAGTTCAAAGATATATCATTGGTTACTTTTTTAAGTTGATTCCCTGAATAGGATAAGTTCAATTGATTTACAATTCCATATGAATAATCTCGTAATTCTATTATACCTATTCCTCTTGTTGACAGATGAAAATGTTCTCCTATAATCCCATAATTGGTTATGCCCGTTACATTTCCATGTTTGTCATAGATAAACTCCTCACTGAAATTCGGTCTTTTATCAACAGAAGTCGTGTCGGAGATTCTAGGTTCAGTATAAGAAGAACGAATCAAGCGGTCTAAGGAATCATAAGTATATTTACTAATTCTATTATCACCAGACGAATACCCCCATTGAGCAGCACTGATGTTTCCATTATAGCAGGGAACACCGCCGGAGAGAGAGGCATTATAATAAAGAGTCTGATAAAACGTATGACTTTGAATGTCGGTTAGCCAATTACGAATATTATAAGAATAAGTGATCGGAATTTTCTCATCATTCAGGCTCTTACTCTTTAAACGTCCGGTTGCATCATAAGATAAAGAAGACAGTAGTACAGGAGTGGAATTATTAAAAGAATGATAAGTATTCACCAAACGGTCTGTCCGGTCGTATGTATAGGTATAAAGCTCAACAATGGCATCCTTATCTTTAGCGCTATGTTCATGGCGGTGCTTCAAAAGTTTTCCCGTAAAAGAATATTTAAAATAATCTTTCTCAAACCCGAACAGATGATTGGAAGCAATGCTCTGAATGACTTGGGCGTCTTCACTATAATAAAACACTTTATAAAATCGTTGGGGAATACTAGTATCGATAGCCTCCATAAAAGAATTTGAAGTCTGATAACGACCAGTTATAGAACCCGTCAGTAAACCTTTTGCCGACAGCTTGTCATTGGTAGGATGCATATATAAATTATCAAAATCATATAACCCCTTATAAGAATAATCGCCATCCCTGAAACCCGCCATAGTCAAAAAAGAATAATTGTCATAATAATTGATATTCTCCAAAAGAAGCGAACCACTGTCAAAAGGAAAATCTATGACAGCATAACCGCTTTCCAGAATGGAGGAAGTTTCATCTCCCGTAAAAGTGGCGACAATCGAACGGTTTTTTATATTATCATATGCTGCACACTTACAGGTGCCTCTCACCACTTCCCGACCGTAAATGTCATATAGATAAAAGGTATAATGCTTAGTAAAACGCTGCACGCCATTCTGACTGAGAATCAAACGATGATCCTTGTCATAGAAAAACAACTCTTTTTCCGCTCCGGGTTTCTTTTTCATGGTACAGTTGCCGTAATTGTCATACTCATAATAATAGGCATAATCTATTAACGCCTGCGTATTGTCAATATTGTACGCTACGTTATTACTATTTAACTGATCCGCAGCCAAAGGAGGCAAAACATAGCGCAGATCACCATAATCATCATAAACATAATAAGTATCATAATTGCCTCCGTTTATCTGACGACTTAGAACCGTATGACCTTCCTTATCGGAAAAATCATAACGGCTGTGCCCATCCTCATCAATCGTTCTGACCACGACCAAATCTCCCGTGTCGTACAAACCTTTACGAATTAACTGTTTACCCAACAATTCATATTTTGCACACGATAAGCTTCCCGTACCGGTATTCACATAATAAAACGTCTGCACACCTCTTCCGTTCCATGCACTTCCGGCTCCACACTGTTTCAGAACTCTGTTCATTGCACCATCATAGGCAGTGCTGTTATAAGGCATATTGTCCGAATACTGACTACGTGCTCCCTGTTTCACTTCTTCCGGAGAAATCATAGCTTGTACATACGAAGATGTAGCAACCGGTAACCATGCTGTAGTTACCCTTTCATATCCGTCATACTCTGTCTGATAAACAAGATGTTCTTCATTTCCTCCCGCAAATTTCTCTATTCTCTGAATGGGATGTCCAAAGTCATCAGTATATTCTATTGTCTCCATGAATTTGTCTTCATCCATGAATTTAATATAGTTATTTTGCCGGTTGTCTATCGCAATTCTAGGTGCAATCTCTCTACGAAAATTTCCACTCGGTAATGTAAAATCTGCTACTTCTTTGCTCGCAGCATGTGCAATTATATCAATATTTGCAAACATGTATTTATTCCCATCCGTTTCAACTCTCCCATTACTTTCACAAATAATATAGATTTTACCAGGCATTTCTATTTCAGCTTTTATACCGGATTGACTATGATTAAAAACAAATTCGTCAGTCACATCTTCTACACCATATTTCTCCCACAATATATGTATTTGATCCTCTTTATTAGCTGATATTTCTATTGAAAAATAAAAGTTCTCATCACTGTCTATTTTAAAATAAGTATCCGCTATTCCATTATGGTTAAAATTATCACTTTGATTAGAAAGCATAATTTTACCATTATATCCATTATTAATATCTACCATTATGGAATTATTTAATGAGCTTCCCGACACCTCAGCAATATTCGCATAAATATTATTACTACATATCAATAATATCAGTAGATAGAATGTATTTATATATTTAATAGATTTTGTATCCATATTCGTATTCCTTTATAATTTTACCATTATTTAAGACCGTTTTAAGTAGTCCCTGTAAATTATATCCGTAGGAAACACTTGTTTGTCTGAAAGTTGTTTCATACGTTTTTTTCTTATCAGAATAATATTTAAAAAAAGAAATTTGCGCATTGGGTAACTTTGAATATAATATACTTTCCAGTTGAAGATTATCTATCGCATCTCCATTACTTATTGCTGACATAACCTCGCTATAAGTAGCACCTTTTATCAATGCGGTCGGACTTGTATAGCAATTATTCCATAGATAAATATATTCCGGCTTTCCTTTCATAAAAACATCAACCGGATTCCCTTTCTTATCAGTTGCTTCACAGCGATATTCTTCTATTTCATTTGATTCTTCTTTATGTGCTGTTTTTAATGTATAAACATAAGGGACACCATTGTTAGCCCGATAACCATATTTCTCTTTACTGAGAAATAAATCTTGTCCATTCTTTCTTATTACTGTCCTTTTCTCTATAACAGGGGTCAAGATATGTTTTTGGTACATATAAAGACAAATGTCATCATCTAAATAGTTATATGGATGGGTATAGGTTGTAATAAGTTGCTTCCCATTTGATAAATCCGTACAAGTTTTGGTTAAAAGGTATTGATCATCATAATATTGAGTTGTTTTAATAGATGACGAATATGACTGATTATCTCCATGCATAATTTCAATCTTCTCTGACAACAGACATGGAGTTATATATATCTTATATGCCGATATATATTTCAATACTCTGTCAAAATCCATAACTCTACTACCTAGATATAATTTATTAAATTGAAGTGATCGTATATAAGCTTCATTATTTTTATGGTATTTATATTGAATCGCCTTTTTAAGTTTTCCACTATTCGAATAGAATTCTTCTGATTGTAACAATCCCCGTTCATTTGCCCTTTCCGAATATCGGGCAAGCCTATGATCCGGAAACGACGTTGTAAAATAAAGAGGCATCTCATTCAAGTGAGTTTCATTCCATAAATCGGAATCAAAATTACTATAAGTGTATTTTTTATATCCTGACGCCTTGCCCTTACTATCAAAAGCGACTTCAATTACATTGGAATATCCTATAGGAGCCCCGTTAATATTATAAAGAGTATGCCCCATTCCACCGGAAGAAAATATTTGATAATCATCATCTTCATACTTAAATTTATATATATATTTAGGCTTCTGTGCCAAAATGCCACTACTACATCCATATTTAGCTGTATCAGAAATAGAGTTCACATAATAATATTGAATCTTATTATTTAAAGTATTATCCCTATTGTAATTGACAATCGCTTTTATCCGAAAACCGCCCGCTATATCATATGTTGAAACTTTTAGCTCATTCTCATCCGTCACATATTTAATATAATCATTTCTATCATAAATAAATTCGCTTTTTCCACCGGTAGGATAAACAATATTTCTTAATAATTCAGCCTGAGTGTCAGCTATAATCGACGGGCTTTTTAGATTATAATAATCCGCAGATGTTATTCGTTCAGGTTCATTATGAGTACCAGTATAAAAGCCCCAGTGATCATCCCTGTCTGTATAATACCTATTCGGTAAACATTTATCAGGAGAGTAATCCTTATCTACATAATAACTAAATTGATAAATTAATTTCTCATATTTTTCATAAAACAAAGGTATTTTAGTCGTCCTCTTTTCCATCTCTGTTAGAAGAAAACGATGAGAATAGTTCTCATAATAAGTAAATGTCGTAATACTTTTTTCCCTATCATCATTCACAGTAATATTACTTAAAGCTCTCCATTTAAAATCTTTTCCCGACTCAACAAACAGATTGAACCTACCTGCATCATTAAAATCACTATATATAGAAGTAGAATAAGAATAAAACAAATCCGAAAAATCAAATATAGATTCCGTATATCCCAAATCAGTACGTGCCCTTGACTTAAAATCAATAGTAGTTCCTGTTTCCGACTTTATTTGAGCGAGATATACCGGAAAAATAATTTGAGCATCGCAACACTCCCTGTCATATTTACTTAATGCTGCCGACATCGTAGAATTATCTCCTTTCATCACTTCGGAATAAACAGGTTTAGCTTCTCCTATTGGATCACCCGGTTCATAAGTGAAATCAACGTAATCTCCTTCCGGTGAGACAATCCGGGTAAGAAACCAACTGGTAGCATATAAATAGCCATCCTTTTGATTAAAATAGGGAATGCTATATTCTGTCGCATTTATTCCTCCGAATTCATACCTGATGCCATCCGGAGTAACCAATGTTATCTTATTAATTAAAGTTCTGTTTGTCCGGTTACCGTCATTGCCATTGATATCTTTCACTTTACTACTGATTTTATCTCTTGTATCAAATATTGAAATACAATCCAACCTTTTATTAAATTCCACTTTTATATCAGAAGAAGAATGGACAACAAACTGCCCTTTATGATCCATATAAAAAGAACCTGAATAGCCACAAAAGTTGAAATTAAATTCATCCGGCATCAGATCATAGAGATCATAACTTCCGTCATTAATTTCGATATAATGGTCAATCCGAGATTTACTATACCAATCGTCACGATCCAATTCCGAATAATGACCGAAAAAGCCTAATCTATTACCTTTATCATCTTCTTGTTCATCTGCAAGACAATTAACCGTACGGGTAATGCATCCTCCGGCAGAAAGCGTCCAGCCCAACCCCACCCAACCGGGATGGAGGTTTGGTTTCACATTGGATGTATGATAAGACAATTGTACCGGAACAGAAATATTCCTCAATTTCAATTCGTAAATAGGAATGGAGATATTGGCTACTCCGGTAAAAGGCACTGTCGGAATCTTTCCGTACGTGCATTGCTGATTGGCTTCCGGACTTGGGAAATTATACAACGGATGTTCAAATTGCGCAAACAATTGGTATGTGTTTATGATGAGCAAAAGAATAAAAAATACTTTTACCCGGCGATGTTTTGTCTTCATAGGTTTTATTTTATAATTTTTACTCCGAATATTTTATTGTCGACTACAATTCTTAACGTATACTCTCCCGGTTGGAAACCGTATAAAGGGATATTTGCCTGATAAAAGCCTTCCGGTTGTTTACCTCTATGTTCGTTAGAGAGCTGCCGGCTTTGCATATCAAAAAGCATGATGCTGATATCTGCTTCTTTATTCAAGGAATACTCTAATATTATAGAATTACCATTATCCGTCAGATATGCATTATAATCAATCGGATTAGAATCATCTGTTGCCGTATCATCTTTGTTTTTATCCGTTTGAGCATAATTCAACGCCTCTTGCCTTGCCGCTTCTTCTTCACGCTTTGCCTGATTTTCCGGATCATTCTCTAAATCATAATATTGGTCGTCGGGGGTATAATAGAAAGCAGTATTGGAGATTGGATATGGTTTCTGACGGGTATAAGCAGTACTTTGTATGGTTTCAAATATAGGATAACGGTATCCGTCCGCATACCAACGGTAAGTGTCCAATTGCATATACGCAGTATCGTTTGCCAAATGATAATCGATACTATCCGTATAAAAAACAGTATCACTTGCTTCCACTAACCGATAAGGAACCGTACGCTGTATAAACTTTTGAATCTGATGAGTCCTTAATACATGGCGCAAAGTATCTCCCGAAGGTAACAATATAACTCCGTATGCGTCCGCTTGAATTACAGATTTACCGCCGGTAGAAATAAACAAATGATTGCAGTAATCTCCATTTCCATAAAAATAATCTTCATGCCGATTGCCATATAACATGGGATATACCAATTGGAGTTCGGGTTTGGCATAACGGATCAAAGTAGTTTGATTTTCAAAACCGCAAGAAAATAGTGAATCACCTTTAAGCAAGTATTTATACAGAGTTTGATGTTCCTGTCTGGTAATTAAAGAATCATCATACTTATAATAAGTCAATCCGTAATTCTCATTAATGGGCTTTTGTTGGCTAAAATCCCATAAAACATGTTCCCCCTCCCGTCCGGGAGTTTTGTACTCAACTTGTTGCTTTATCAGATGGTCTCCATGACGCATCAAATTGCAGCTTTTTGTGAGATTAGGCTGGGCATAAAGGCCAACAGGTACAAATATCGCCAAACCTAGACAGTTCAATATTTTCTTCATGATAATTAAAATAGTTAGTTTATAATTAATCTACATCCAATATATCACCATCATTTCATTACCGTATCAAGCACGGAACGGATTCGAGAGATTCCCAGCTTCAAGCCTTACCTTGCAAATTTATAAAAAAATATTTATATTATAATTAAATTTTTGATATTTTTTTTGAATAAAGTCCCTTTCGAAATAAACATCTAAAGTATTATCCATATTCTCCCCGAAAAGTAGTATCTTTGCACTTAACGACTAAAGAATTTCTTCAGTACCTCCAAAACAAAAGACCTACTGTATCAGGATGAAAGATGTAGGGTGTCCGAAGAGAAGACGTAGGGCATTTTACATATAAACAATTAATATGGCAATAAAATTTAAGTTTGCAAAAATCGCTGATAATATCAGTGAAGAAGATTTCGTGTGTGTTGACAAAGAAGGTAAGAAGAAGGCAACGGTCAGACCGATATTGCTCAGCAATAAGACTGTGGGACGGGATGAGCTTGCCGAACGAATCAGCCGGAAGTATCCCCGTTTTTCTTCGGAAGCACATACCATTATCGGAGTGATGCTAGAAAGTATAAAAGATGTATTAAAAGACGGAGAAATAGTGCATATTAAAGGATTCGGCTCTTTCTCGGTCAATGCACAATTCAAGAAACACACGGAAAGTAATCTTGACGAAACGTCACGGGCCAATTCACTGGAGATAAAGAATGTGGTATTCAAAGCTGACAGACAACTCAAAAACGAAATCGATGAGGCCGGATTTGAAAAGTTTAACCCGGTCAAACACGGTACCAGAAAATATTAAAAACATGCAATACGACAGAATCTACCCTATTCGCCGGAATGAACATCTGAGCGATGCACTGCTACGTGCAGGAATGAAATTCATTCCCAACAACTGTATTATCAACAAACGGATTCCGGGCATCGGTGCCACTCATTTTGAACTGACTTCCCCCCGAAAATCTATTATTATCGAACCGAATGTGCCGGTCATAGAAAACAAATCACGGAAACATGAACATTGCCTCGCTGTGATGCAGGGAGTAACCGTTACCAAAATCATGCATTTTCTGGAAGAGTACGGAAATACAAACTACAAACTGCTGACTACTCCTGAGAGCTTCTTCAAGATAAAAGAAGCGATGGAAAAGTTGGAGATAAATATGTACAAGGATTGTTTCATGCTATTCGACGAATGCGAAAAGCTGGTTCAGGATGTCGATTTCCGCAACAGCATTAAGTTACCAATCGACGATTTCTTTCGCTTTGACAGTAAAGCTATGATCTCTGCCACGCCAATTATCGCGAACGACATCCGTTTCCGCCACTTCACAAAAGTGTTGATTAAGCCCGAATATGAATACAGGTTACCATTGAACATCATACAGACGAATAATATTACATTAGCCTTGTCGGAACTCCTGACAAACAAACGGCAGAAGGTCTGCATATTCTGCAACAGCATTGATTCCATCAACTCCTTTTTCAGGCTGATTCCCCGTTTACAGGATAGTTGTACTTATTGCAGTAAAGATGGTATCGAGAAACTTTACGCAGGAAAACGGCGGGACAAGTCCGTATTTATTTCAGAACCGGGACGGCATAATTTCTTCACGTCGCGTTTCTTTTCTGCCGTAGATATAGAATGTGAACCTCCTCACGTAGTTATCATATCCGATTTGCATGGAGCAACACAATCCACCATAGACCCCAAAACCGAAGCGATACAAATAGCAGGACGTTTCCGAAACGGGGTACGCAGCCTGACTCATATTACGACCATCGACCCAAATCTGGAATATCAGGAGAAAGAAGAAACCGATAATTGGCTGCAAGGTGCGGGAGAACTCTACAAACAATGGGTTCAGGAGTTGAAAACATCCCATAATGACGGCAAGCGCACATTGCTGAGGGAAGCGATAAGCAACAACAGTTACACCCGTTTTTTGGATGAAAACGCTCTGATCGATTCTTTCCTCATTGCCAACTATTATGAAGAACAAGCAGTGCGCAAATTATATACGGATATAAACCTGTTATTGGAAGCTTATCAGAAAGCAGATTATTTCCTGATTAATTATGAAGAAAAAAACTTTGATATCAGTGATGACGAACGTCTGGCCATTCAACGAATCGTATCTCTAAAAACGAAATATGAATGGTTGCTCCGTAAATTCGAGCAAATAGCTTATCTTAAAACAAACAAAGATAAGAAAATGCAAGCCCGTCACCACCAATTACTGCAAGGACTATTGAATTCGGAAGGCGAACAAAACCTTTACCGTTGCTACTCCCGTTTCGGAGCCGAATATGTGAGAACCTTAGAATTGAAAGACAAGGCCATCCGCGAAGCGATAGGGGCAGCTCCGACGATTATCATCAAAAACAGTCCTAAAGCAAAGGCATTATTTGCCAAGCGTTTCGAAACCGGTAAAGAATACAGTCCGACAGAAATAAAAGTCATGATGAACCATTTCTATAACGAACTGAATATTGAACCGCTTAAACACATGACAGCCAAAGAGATAGAAAAGTTTGCACGTATTGAGGAATATAGGGGGCACAACGGAAGAATCATTCGGATAAAAGAAATCTTATAATAACAAACAGTATCGTTTCCCCCCTTGCAAAAAGCGCGACAAATTTTCAACACTCATAAGGACGATTAATGTCACAAGTTTTCTTATTTGGGGCTTTTTAAAAGATAAAGAGTTGATAATGAGCTCCGCGACAAAAATTTCGCAGGAGGTATAAAAACTATAAATAAAGAGACGTAAAATCCATAGTTCTTTCATATCCCTTATCCATTAATAATTAGTCAAACATTTGACTAATTTAAGAACATTGCCTACCTTTGCGCCCGCTAAGGTAAAAAATAAAGTTATGTTAAAGGAAGGTGCAGAGTTCAGGGAACTTCAGTTGCAGATATTCCGTACGCGTATGGCTTTTCGCCGCTGTATTCAGCGAACATTGAAGGAGCACCATGCGGGTATTACGTTTGAAATGCTGCAAATATTAAGCTACCTATGGCGAGAGCAAGGTATAACCCAACAAGTATTGGCGGAACGCACAGCAAAAGACAAAGCCTGTCTCACGAATTTAATGAACAATCTGGAGAAGAAAGGATATGTATGCCGCAGGGAAGACCCCGCAGACCGACGGAACAAATTGGTATTTCTGACCCCGGAAGGAGATAAATTCAGAGAACAGATTCGTCCGATTCTCGATGAAGTTTATAAAGAAGGAGAACGCACGATAGGATTGGAGCGCGTACAAATACTGTTATCAGGATTAAAAGAGATGCACGATGTTTTGGAAAACATATAAGTATACGGGAATAGTAGTAGGATTATTATTGGGAATACATACAGCGAAAGCCCAGACGGACTCTCTCTTTCTGAGTGTCGACCAACTATTTGAACGGGGAGTACAACACAGTTTACTACTGCAAGCGGATGCATTAAAAGAGCAATCAACTCATCAGCAAACTCTCACAGCCCGTTCTGCACAACTGCCCGATTTACAAGTAGGATTGAAAGGTGGTTTCATCGGGCAACCGGTCGTATTCCGTCAAGGACTTTCCCAACCGGTTTATCCTGATATGCCGGACTGGTCTCAAAACTATGCCATAGATTTCACACAACCCTTATACCAAGGAGGTAAAATACGTTACAACATTCGGAAAGCAGGATTAGAGCAAGCGCTTGCTGAGCTGCAAACGCAGACAGACCGGGGGAAAGTTAAATTGAACCTGCTGGAGCAATATTTGGGTCTGTTCAGTCTATACCGACAATATGAGGTGCTCACACGAAACATTGAAGAATCAGAACGGCGTTTATCAGATATACGGCAAATGAAACAAGAAGGACTCATTACCAACAATGATGTGCTACGCAGTGAAATGCAGCTGACTAACGATCGTCTGTCATTGCAGGAAGCGGAAAATAGTATCATATTGGTGTCACAACAACTGAATATCCTGTTAAATCAAGAAGAGAACCTGTTACTTATTCCGGATACCACCTTACTGTATCAGGCAGTAGCACTCGAATCGTATGACGACTACGTAACCGAAGCCTTTACCAATGAACCGGAGATGAAGCAACACCGTAAACAAACCGAACTGGCACAGAATAATGTCCGGTTGATTAAATCTGCTTCCCTACCCGCAATTTCATTATACGCATCAAATACGCTGGCACGCCCTATTTCCCGTACAATGGAAGATATGTATAATAATAACTGGAACATAGGATTATCCGTTTCCTATCCCTTATCCTCTATCTACAAGAACAATCATAAGATAAAGGAAAGTAAATTGGCAGTTGACCTCAGCCGAAATGAAGAAGAACAGAAAATGCAGACGATACGCATCAATGTGCGCACAGCCTACATCCGCCATCAAGAAGCGTTACAACGGGTGGAAGCATTGAAACTATCCGTACGCCAGGCACAGGAAAACTACCGTATCATGCAGAACCGTTACCTGAACCAACTGGCTATCCTGACTGATCTACTCGATGCCAACTCTGTACGGTTAAACGTGGAACTGCAACTAACCACTGCCCGCACACGGGTTATTTATACTTATTATCAACTTCAGAAGGCTTGTGGCCGTCTCTGACTAATTGAATACTATCATGAGTGAATGGAAAAAGAAACAAAAGATACTGAAACAACACCGGTTGCGTAACATTATCCTGAACCTGATATGCATTATTCTTGCCGGATCGGGACTTTGGTTTACCGCCAACTATTTCCGGCGCTACATCAACTATGAAGTAACCAATGACGCATTCGTCGACCAGTATATCGCTCCACTGAATATACGGGTTTCGGGATATATCAAAGAAGTACGTTTCAAAGAGCATCAGTATGTACATCCGGGAGACACCCTCCTGATTCTGGATAATCGCGAATACCTGATTAAAGTAAAGGAAGCCGAAGCTGCCTTGCTGGATGCACAGGGATCGCAAAATGTAATTCATTCCGGTATAAAAACATCACAAACAAACGTTGCCGTACAGGAAGCCAATATTGCCGAAGCAAAAGCCAAGCTCTGGCAGCTGGAGCAGGATTACTACCGATTCGAACGTCTACTGAAAGAAGAATCAGTACCCGCACAACAGTATGAACAGGCTAAAGCCACTTATGAAGCAGCCAAAGCACGTTATCAGGCATTGGTAGAACAAAAAAACGCAGCTATGTCTCAATACACCGAAGCCAGTCAAAAGACTACCGGAGCCGAAGCGAATATCCTCCGGAAAGAAGCGGATTTGGATTTGGCAAATCTCAATCTTTCATACACAGTACTGACAGCACCTTACGAAGGATATATGGGACGCCGCACGCTTGAACCGGGACAGTTTGTACAAGCCGGACAAACCATTTCTTATCTGGTACGCAACAAAGATAAATGGATTACAGCAAACTACAAAGAGACACAGATTGCCCATATCTTTATCGGACAAGAAGTGTTCATCAAGGTAGACGCATTGCCAAACAAAACTTTCAAAGGCAAAGTGACAGCTATTTCAGAAGCAACCGGCTCTAAATATTCGTTAGTGCCAACCGATAACTCGGCAGGAAATTTCGTAAAAGTACAGCAACGGATTCCCGTACGAATTGATTTGGAGGAGGTGTCGCCGGAAGATATGCAGAATCTTCGGGCAGGTATGATGGTTGAAACAGAAGCATTACGCCGATGATGACAATGGCAGAGCTGGAAGTCCCGGTTCGAAAGTGGGTTCCCGAATGGCTGGGTATGGCAAGCATATTCCTTATCATTCTTCCGGTAACCATGTTGAATGGCTCCTATACCGGCAGTATGCTCGAAGTATCGAACACACTGGGCACGAATACGGAAGATATTACTATGGGCTATTATGCCGCTTCCGCAGGTATGGCAATCGCCTATCCGATTATACCGAAAATATTAGGGGCTTTCTCCACCAAATCTCTGTTACTGACAGATATGATATTCCAATTCTTCCTGAGTTGGATATGCGCCCGTTCCCAAAATGCGGACATACTGATTGTTTGCAGCTTCATTATCGGCTTTCTCAAAGGAATCCTGATGCTCTGGTTTATCCGCCGGGCACAAAAGATTTTCAGTCCGAAGAATGTACGTAGTGAATTCTACTCTTATTTTTATCCATTAGTGTACGGCGGAGGACAACTGTCAATGATTATCACTGCCGAACTGGCTTATTACTATAACTGGAAACATATGTACTATTTCATGATGCTGCTCATCCTTTTGGCTATCCTGATTGTTATAGTCTGTTTTCGCCATAATCGCCCGATAAAGAAAATACCGATCAAAGAACTGCATATCCGTGAAATGCTTCTCATCTCCGCAGGGCTGTTAATGCTGATGTATGTGATAAATTACGGAAAGGTACTCGACTGGATGTCCTCACCCCGTATATGCCTATACATTATGCTTGCTCCCATGCTTATTGCCTTCTTTATCTGGCTGCAATATCATTCAAGGTCACCATACGTCAGCCTGGCCCCATTGTTTCAACCCAAAGCCATTATCGGTTATTTCTATATGATGTTGGTCATGTTTTTCAGTACGTCCACCAGTTTACTGACCAACTATATGACCGGCATTCTCAAAATAGATTCCACACACACGTATTCACTCTATATCTATTTGTTACCGGGTTATGCATTAGGTGCATTCATCTGTTTCTGGTGGTTCCGTTGGCAACGCTGGCGTTTTCGCTTCCTAATAGCAGGAGGGATGACATGCTTTGTCCTATTCTTCACTATACTTTATTTCGGTATCTCCCCGGACAGTACGTATGAAATGCTATATTTCCCTATCTTCTTGAGAGGATTGGGTATGCTAATGCTGATTATTGCATTCGCTTTGTTTGCCGTAGAAGACCTGAATCCGAAGTTTCTGCTATCCAATGCGTTCTTCCTGATTATCTTCCGCTCCGTACTTTCACCTATTATGGCAACCTCTTTTTACAATAATCTGCTATATCATCTGCAACAGAAATATATGTACTCACTATCAGAACACTTCACTATGACAGACCCATTGGCCGTCTCGAAATATACGGATGCACTCAACCGCTATCAGGCACAGGGACATGGATATGCCGAAGCAGTACAAATGGCCACGAGCGGACTTTACTCTACGCTGCAACAACAAAGTCTGTTGCTGGCACTAAAAGAGATTCTAGGGTATTTACTCGTCATATCTTTGGTAATCGCCATCATATCCCGTTTCATTCCGTTCCATAAAACGATTAGCGTTACGTTTGCCAAAACAGGAGACGATATGGTATAATAAAAAGGGATATCCCGCAAAGCAGAATATCCCTCTAAATTTATTATTAAACGACTAGATTACTATTCGTCCATCAGGATTTCAAGTATCTGGCAAGCCGCCTTAGCCACCGGAGTACCCGGGCCAAAGATGGCAGCTACACCGGCTTTGTACAAGAAGTCATAATCTTGTGCAGGGATAACACCTCCTGCAATCACAATAATGTCTTCACGACCAAGCTTCTTCAGTTCTTCAAGAATCTGCGGAATCAAAGTCTTATGTCCGGCAGCCAATGAAGATACACCAACTGCATGAACATCATTCTCAACAGCTTCGCGAGCAGCCTCTGCCGGAGTCTGGAACAATGGTCCCATATCTACGTCGAAACCACAATCGGCATAACCTGTTGCCACAACTTTAGCACCACGGTCGTGTCCGTCTTGTCCCATCTTGGCAATCATGATACGAGGACGGCGACCTTCTTTCTTCGCAAACTTCTCGGTCAACTCGCAAGCTCTTACAAAGTCTGCATCTTTTTTACTTTCTGATGAATACACGCCTGATATTGTTCTGATTATTGCTTTATAACGTCCTACAACCTTTTCGCAAGCATAAGAAATTTCACCCAACGTAGCGCGAACTCTTGCAGCTTCTACCGCCAATTCCAACAAGTTACCTTCTTTGGTCTCTACGCACTTAGTGATAGCTTCCAACGCTTTCTGAACTTCCGCTTCATTACGTCCTTCTTTCAAACGCTTCAAGTTTTCAATCTGTTCCAGACGAACAGCCGTATTATCCACTTCAAGAATATCAATCGGATCTTCTTTCTCCAAACGATACTTATTTGTACCTACAATTGTTTGTGCGCCGGAGTCGATGCGAGCCTGTGTACGTGCTGCCGCCTCTTCGATACGCATCTTTGGAATACCGGTTTCAATAGCTTTCGCCATACCACCCAGCTTTTCAACTTCCTGAATCAATTCCCAGGCTTTATGAGCGAGTTCGTTTGTCAAAGACTCTACATAGTAAGAACCTCCCCATGGGTCTACATTCTTACAAATATTCGTTTCTTCCTGAATATAAATCTGAGTATTACGTGCGATACGTGCAGAGAAATCTGTCGGCAACGCAATAGCCTCATCCAATGCATTCGTGTGAAGTGACTGTGTATGTCCCAATGCAGCAGCCATAGCTTCGATACAAGTACGACCTACATTATTGAACGGATCCTGCTCGGTCAACGACCATCCTGAAGTCTGGGAGTGCGTACGCAAAGCCAGTGATTTCGGATTCTTCGGATTAAATTGCTTCACAATCTTCGCCCAAAGCATACGTGCGGCACGCATCTTGGCAATCTCCATAAAGTGATTCATACCGATGGCCCAGAAGAATGACAAACGTGGTGCAAATGCATCAATGTCAATACCTGCAGCAACTCCGGCACGAAGATATTCAAGACCGTCAGCCAATGTGTAAGCCAATTCGATATCCGCCGTAGCACCTGCTTCCTGCATGTGATAACCGGAGATAGAGATAGAATTGAACTTAGGCATCTTCTGTGATGTATATTCAAAGATGTCAGAAATAATACGCATAGAAAATGCAGGCGGATAAATATAAGTATTACGCACCATGAACTCTTTCAGAATATCATTCTGAATTGTTCCTGCCATCTCTTCCAATTTAGCACCTTGTTCCAATCCTGCATTGATATAGAATGCCATAATCGGAAGTACGGCACCATTCATAGTCATGGATACAGACATCTTATTCAATGGAATACCATCAAATAAAACTTTCATATTCTCCAATGAACAGATGGATACACCTGCTTTACCGACATCACCTACCACACGCTCGTGATCAGGGTCATAACCACGGTGAGTAGGAAGGTCAAATGCAACAGACAAACCTTTCTGACCGGAAGCTAGATTACGACGATAGAAAGCGTTTGATTCTTCGGCTGTAGAGAATCCGGCATACTGACGAATAGTCCACGGACGAAGGGTATACATTACCGAGTACGGACCACGAAGATAAGGAGGAATACCCGCCACAAAGTCCAGATGTTCCATACCTTCCAAGTCTTCTTTTGTATAAACAGGCTTCACATTGATGTGTTCCGGAGTTTTCCAGTCTGCTTCAATGCCGTTAGCCTTTTGCCATTCAGCCCCGTTTACGGGTTTGAATCCGGCATAAATATCTATATTCTTAAAATTTGGTTTCATAATTTCTTACTTTATTCCTAACTTAGCATTGAATTCTTTTAAAGTATCCAGTACATTGACACGTACATGGATAAAGTGTTCGATACCTGCAGCTTTCAAGTCCTCCATACATTCAGGAGCACCGGCTACAATAAAGATAGCACGATCACCAACAGCTTTGAATGCCGGAACAGCATATTCAGCATATTCATCGTCACTTGAACAGAGTACTACAATATCAGCACCTGCTTTCATCGCGGCTTCAACTCCCTCTTCCACTGTTGGGAAACCGAGATTATCAATTACCTGATAACCTGCACAAGCCAAGAAGTTACAAGAGAACTGTGCACGAGCCTGACGCATAGCCAAATTACCAATTGTGAGCATGAATGCTTTCGGACGTTTACCTGATGCTTCCGTCTGTAAACGCAATGCTTCAAATTCACTTGCTGCACGGTCAAAGTTCAACGTTTCGATAGTCTTTTCACAAGATTGTTCTTTATCACCACCTCCACAGCAACATTTCTGTTCAACAGGACGCTTGCCATTCGACAGTTCGTTGAAATTAGGATACTGATTAGTTCCCAACAAAATCTCTTTACGCTTAGATACGGCAATATGACGTGCCTTTCCGCTTTCGTTGATATCGTTTTGAACACGTCCTTCTTTTACAGCAGACAGGAATCCGCCTTCTTCTTCCACTTTCAGGAATATGTTCCATGCCTGTTGAGCAATAGCGACAGTCAGATTCTCAATATAATAAGAACCGGCAGCCGGGTCTACGACTTTATCGAAATGAGATTCCTCTTTCAAAAGAAGTTGTTGGTTACGAGCGATACGTTCAGAGAAATCGTCCGGAGTTTCATAAGTTTTATTGAATGGAGTAACCGTCATTGAATCAACTCCGGCTAAAGCAGCGCTCATCGCTTCTGTCTGCGTACGCAGTAGATTCACATGAGCATCAAATAATGTAAGATTGAAAGTAGATGTTTCAGCATGAGCCTTCATTTTACAAGCACAATCGCAAGTAGGATTATATTGCTTTACAATATCAGCCCATAGCATACGTCCGGCACGGAACTTTGCTATTTCCATAAAGTAGTTGGAACTGATACCGAAGTTAAATTTAATTCTCTTGGCTACTTCATCTACAGAAAGACCTGCATCCGTTAATTTACCCAAATACTCATTACCCCAAGCCAGAGCATAACCTAACTCTTGGGAAATATAAGCACCTGCATTATTCAACGTAAGTGCATTTACATTAATACATCTATAAAGAGGAAGCGGAGCAAGAGTTTCTATCAATTCTTTAGCCGTAGCTACAAAATCAGAAACGTCTTTACCTTTCTTCATCATTTTATTCATCGGATCATAATTGACCGATCCCTGAAGCTTGGTTAAATCATAACCTTTCTTTTGGTAATAAGCTACCAAAAGTTTTGCCAGTTCAACCGTATGGCCTTGGCAAGTAGAAAAGTTCAACTCTACACATTCAGCACAGATTTCGTTCAACAAGGTTTCAATATAATCGGCACTTAAATCTTTAGCTTTAATAGTGAAACCGATAGAATCAACACCCTTCATCAGAACGTCCAGTGCTTTTGCATTAGCATCTTTTGCATTGTCTACTTTAATATCCTGGCGAACAAACCAAGTATTATCTTTCTTAGTCCCTCGTAAGTAAGGGAATTCACCGGGAAGACCTTCTGTCGTTTTTAGATTTTGCAAATCTTCTTGCCGATAAAAAGGCTTAACTTTAAATCCTTCGTTTGTTTTCCAAACGAGTTTCTTTTCGAAATCAGCGCCTTTAAGGTCGGCTGTGATTTTTTCCATCCACTTCTCTGTGGAAACCGGAAGAAAATCCGAAAAGAGTTTTTCTTTACTATCTGCCATAGTTTATTGTATTAATAAAAGTAAGATTAATTAAATTTGCTTGTTTATTTGCTATTGCAAACACGCAAATATAGCTAATAACTAATAATAGGCATAGGTTTTTATGGATTTTTCGCAGACAAAACTGTCACTTTGTTAATTTAAAGAACAAAAAATCAAGAATTGCAATGCTCATATATCAAAACAACAGTTATGTAATCGATTAAAATAAAAACAAGGAAAGCATTGGTTACTAAAATAGTTTAACTACTTTTGCACCCGATTTCAAAAATTATTAATTTTTTAGATATGGATTGGATTCTCGATTTACTATGGAAGCCCGATTCCGTAGCCCATATTGTATTTTTGTATGCCTTTGTTATTTCCGTAGGTGTAATGCTTGGAAAGATTAAGGTATTCGGAGTTTCACTAGGAGTTACATTCGTGCTTTTTGTGGGTATTTTAATGGGACATTTCGGTTTCACCGGAGACACACATATTCTTCATTTTATCCGTGACTTCGGATTGATCCTGTTTGTGTTCTGTATCGGTTTACAGGTAGGTCCTTCCTTCTTTTCTTCTTTCAAGAAAGGTGGGATGACATTAAACTTGCTGGCATTTCTCATCGTAGCGCTCAATGTTATCGTAGCATTAAGTCTCTACTTTATCATGGGAGATAGGATCAGCCTGCCAATGATGGTAGGTATTCTTTGTGGAGCAGTAACAAACACGCCGGGACTCGGAGCTGCACAAGAGGCTCTTTCACAGATAGACTATACGGGTGATCCTATTGCTTTAGGCTATGCATGCGCATATCCGCTGGGGGTAATTGGTATTATCGGTTCTATCATCGCTATCCGTTATATCTTCAGAATCAGTTTTGACCACGAAGAAAAAGATTGGAACCATCAAACAGAAGATACACACCATCCTCCTTTCGTATTCCATGTAGAAGTACATAATGAGGCGATCTTCGGCAAAACACTTGGCAGTGTCGGTAGCTTTCTCGGACGTCCGTTTGTTTGTTCACGTATCTGCAAACAGGGTGAGATAAGTAGTCCCACAACAGAAACCTTATTGAACGAAGGTGATCAATTACGTATTATCTGTTCGGAAGAAGATAAAGAAGCCGTATGTGTATTCTTGGGGAAAGAGGTTGATATAGATCTTGCACAAAAAGACTCTCCGCTAGTTTCACGCCGTATATTAGTTACAAAGACAGAAATTAACGGTAAAAGACTTGGAGCACTGAACTTCCGCAGTATGTACGGGGTAAACGTAACCCGCGTAAACCGTGCCGGAATGGACTTATTTGCAAATCATAATCTGGAGTTGCAAGTAGGTGACCGCGTCATGGTAGTTGGTTCGGAAGAGGCAGTGGAACGAGTAGCCTGTGTACTTGGTAATTCATTGAAACGCTTGAATGAACCTAACATTATCACTATATTTATAGGTATCTTCTTAGGAATATTAGTTGGAAGTCTTCCTATCGCTTTCCCTGGAATGCCTACTCCATTGAAACTAGGTTTGGCCGGCGGTCCACTAGTCGTTGCTATTTTAATAGGACGTTTCGGAGCAAGGATGCACTTGGTTACTTATACTACACAAAGTGCCAATCTGATGTTGCGTGAGATAGGTATCGTCCTTTTCCTTGCCAGTGTAGGTATAGAGGCCGGAGCCAACTTTGTGCATACGGTAGTAGAAGGTGACGGACTTCTTTATGTGGGCGTCGGATTCCTTATTACGGTTATCCCGCTATTGCTTGTCGGTCTGTTTGCCCGTTTATATTATAAGACGAACTACTTTATGTTAATGGGACTTATTGCCGGAAGCAATACCGATCCTCCCGCCTTAGCATATTCCAGTCAGGTAACAGGAAGCGATGCACCGGCCGTAGGCTACTCTACCGTTTATCCATTATCCATGTTCCTGCGTATTTTAACCGGACAAATGATAATCTTGCTACTATGCTAAAGTAGAAATAGAACATATATATTTACCCAACAGGTCCCCTGCAATCACCCGATTACTATGGAGTTGATTGCAGGGGACTTTTTTATTCATAATAAAAACTACAAAATGAAAACAGCACTAAAAAACAGCTTACTCATTTCATTCTTTCTTTTCCTATCAGGTCTAACTTCATGTCAGCAAAACAGTATTGAAAACATTTCCGATAATGAAGTTACCCCTATCGCCATCAACAGCACCTCGCACATTCAGACAAGAGCTACCGACAAGAACTTTGATGCAAACGATGAAATCGGACTTTATGTATTAAAACAGCCTTATCATTTATCCGAAGAGCGTCACACAGATAACATGAGATTCAAATACAAAGAAAATACATGGACACCGGACGAAATCATTTATTATCCCTCCACCAAAGATCTGTGTGATTTCATAGCATATTATCCATATAAAAGTCTCGCAGTAGGAACAGGATCTTCTAAAATCTCATGCAAAGTAATGACAGATCAAAGCACACCTTATAATTTCTCCAAATCAGACTTCCTTGTAGCTGAAAAAACTTCTGTTTCTCCTACCATTGATGCTATTCCTTTAGTATTCAAACATAAGCTGGCTGAAATCCGTATCGAATTACTACCCGGAACCGGATTTGACTCCTTAGAAGAGTTATCCGCTACCAATCCGACTGTATCTATTAAAGGTGCAGCAACGCAAGCGGTGTATGACATAGAGAGCAGAACATTTGCTGAACAAACAAATGTATCTGATATTATACCTGCAGGAGAGTTCAGTATCAGCTCCGGAAAGCTGCAAGGGAAACGGGCAATAGTCGTACCCCAAGAGATAGAAGGAGATAAGCTGTTTGTGGAAGTAAATGCAGGAGGCAAAAGTTACAGCTTCACATTCGGAGAAAAGCACATCATCGCACCTTCAACCATAGAAACTTATACTTTGACCATAAAACGTGCAGCACCTCAAGGTACAATAGAAACGGAAATTGCAGAGTGGGAGAACAATAGTAGTATCAATGGTGATTTGAACGAGAATGAAAACAAAGGAAACGATGACCCTACTCCTTCTGCCGATGCTTTTCGTATTCCACTACCGGATTTCTCCAATTCTTCTGTTTACAAAGCAATGAACAATAACATTCAGATTGCAGAAATTTGCAGAGAGTACCTAAAAGCTGATGGTATAGATAACCAAGCTATCGTAGTATATCCTGTAAAAAACGGGATTACCGACTTATCAAAAGGATATGTGGCACAAATCTTGGATGGGAACAATGGTAACCCGTTAACAACATCAATACATGGTGGTACCGTTATTTGGAATACTACAAACAATACACTTAGTTACACCGCAGGCACATTATCTTCCTCCTCTACTGTATATATTGATAAAGAAGGCAATATCGGAAACTCCAATGAAAGTTCAGCTTTAGAAGTTCTTTCCATAGAACCGGATGTTATTGATGACGACCGCTATTCACAACAATATTCTATTGCAAAAATCGGTTGTCAATACTGGACGACGGAAAACCTTGTGGTAACTTCATTTACAGATGGAACTCCAATCGCCTATTTGACAGATAAGAACAATGCAACATGGACAACATCTATTAGCAAGTCGACTCCGGCTTATGGAAAAAAAGACCCTATCTTTTATTACAATTACGCAGCTATTTCCGGTAGCATTGCACCTATCGGATGGGAAATACCGACTTTGGAACAATGGAATAAATTAAAGACTTATATTAATAATGATCCGGCGTTAATTACTGTCAAATCTTGGAGTGGAAGTAGTAATTTAACGGGATTTTCCATTGACATAACAGGTTATAGAAGAATGGATGGTACTTTTGAGAGTCAAACTTGTTGTTTCTGGCACACCACAGGAGGAATAAAAATAAGCTCAAACATAGTAGAAGAAGCAAAAACAGATAATGGCTACAGCATCCGTTGCATAAGAAAATAGGCACTAGAAAAAAGACTATAATTCGACGCATAACATCATACGGTCGATTGATTACAAACTCCTATCGTTTGTAATCAATCGACCGTACCTTTGTTGACAACGGACCGTATGATGATTTTTATAGGTTCTATAGGAATTTTCTATCTATTCTTCAGAGATACAGAATCCGGCATTCTTTAAATCCTCCCAATATCCCGGATAAGATTTGGACACGACCTGAGGATTATTAATTCTAATTTCACGCATTTTCAAACAAGCCGGAGCAAAAGCCATTGCCATCCGATGGTCTTCATAAGTATCTATTGCAGGAATAACATCAGGCATCTTATATTCACTATTCCAATATAAGACAGAATCATTCTCCTCTTTTAATAAATAGCCTAATTTACTCATCTCCTTTATCAAAGCGGCAATACGGTCTGTCTCCTTTATTTTCAGGCTCTGCAATCCGGAGAAACGAAATGGTATACCCAATAAAGCACAAGTAACAACGAAAGTCTGTGCCAAATCAGGCTGCTCAACGAAATCATAGTCTAAAGTCTTCGCTGTTATGGCTGTCTTACTCAGTATTACCCCCTTCTTTGTGAAAGTGGTGGTAACACCCAAATGCTCAAAAATCTCCGCGACTTTACAATCTCCTTGATAACTATCCGCAAAAAGCCCCAAAAGTTCGACTTCCGCTTTTTGTGATAAAGCCACCATCTGATACCAGTATGATGCAGCCGACCAATCAGATTCTACTACAAACGGACGTGAGATATAAGATTTTGACTCCACATTTATCAAACTATCCGATACCCATTCAGCATTCGCTCCAAAATCTTTCATCAGCTTTAATGTCAGATTAATATAAGGTTTAGATACAATCTCACCACTCAAACACAGTCTTAACCCGTCTTTCAATAAAGGAGCTATCATCAACAACGCAGATATATATTGCGAACTGACGCTACCCTTCATTGTTATATCTCCTCCCGACAATGTACTCCCTTTTATGCGCAATGGCGGAAAACCTTCCGTACCGATATATTCAATATCTGCTCCCAACTCTCGCAAAGCATCTACTAAAATCTGTATCGGACGCTGCTGCATCCTTTTTGTCCCAGTTATTATCTTATCTCCGCTACTTACAGATAAATAAGCAGTCAAAAAACGCATTGCCGTACCCGCCGCCATTATATCCATCACATTTTCTGCAGAATTCAATGCCTTGATCATTACACTCGTATCGTCACAATCCGATAGATTTTGAGGAATAAACTCACCTTGAGCTAAAGCATTTATAATCAAAACCCGATTACTGATACTCTTTGAAGAGGGTAAATCAATCGAGGCATGCAATACATCCGGAGCAGAAACCTTAATTTGCATAAACAGTTATTTTGATTGTTTCCACAAAAGTAGAATAAATCCTATTTGTAGCCAAATAGAAAAGAAGAAAAGGCGAGATGAAACCTCAAATGATATTTTTTAATAAATTTATTTGTATTTATTAATAGAAAGTGTAAATTTGTAAAATTCATCTAGTCACAAGATAAAAGAAATAGTTTAAAACCTATTTTGTATTATTAATCTCAAATTAAAAAACTAAAGACATGGAAAATGAAAGAAAAATTACCGTAATGGGGGTTATCCAAGAAGGTATAGGCGTAGGATTAAAGAATTCGTTATCACTGCTCGGAGCAATTGTGCTATGGATACTCACTATCTGGATTCCTTACATCAACGTAGGAACTACAATTGCGATATATACTATTCCCGTAGCTCTGAGTAAAGGAAAAGTAATCTCTCCGACTTTTATCTTTGATGCTAAATATCGTCAATACATGGGAGAATTCTTCACAATCATCGGCTTAATGATGATGTCCATTTTTCCTGCTATGCTCTTTATGGTAATTCCGGCATACGTTATTGCAATCGGATGGTCACTGGCTATCTATATTATGCTGGATAAAGGCATCGCACCGGGAGAATGTTTAGTTAGAAGCAATAAAGCAACTTATGGTTATAAATGGACTATATTTTTCATTAGTTTGGTATTATGCATTATTTACTATATCCTTATTTTCCTATTCGCCCTCATTCCAATAATAGGCATTATAGTTAATATTGCATTATCCCTCGCTTATGTTGCCATTAATTTAGGATGCAGCGCTGTTATCTACAAAAAATTAACTGTAGAGGCTTCGGATAAAGAAACAATAGTTCCGGAACCGGAAGCTACAATTACAGCTACAGAAGAATAAAATATATCCCCAAAAAAGAAAAAGGTCATTCGTTCATCCGAATGACCTTTTTTATCATATAAGTAGCAAAGCTGACAGACACTCCTATAAATAAGAAATCAATTCATCCACATCTTCTTCGCGGGTAGCCCAATCTGTAACAAAACGCACTACACTATCCGATTTACCTCTCGGGCCCCACAATTCGAAAGTTGCGTGTTTCATTAATCGGTCGATGCATTCATTAGGTAAGCGGAAAAATTGCTGATTGGTAGGCGAATCAATGTATACATTATAACCCTTCTCAACAAATGCCTTTTTCAACTTCATAGCCATATCAATCGCATGACGAGCTATCTTCAAATAAAGTCCATCAGAAAATAAAGTGGCAAATTGTAGTCCCAATAAACGTCCCTTTGCCAAAAGCGCCCCATGCTGTTTAATCAAAGAGAAGAAATGAGGCAAAAGCTTCGGACGAGTTACAACGACCGCCTCGCCAAAGAGGGCCCCAACCTTAGTCCCTCCAATATAAAACACATCGCACAGACGGGCAATATCCTTTAAAGTAACATCAGTGTTATTAGCCGCCAATCCATACCCTAATCGTGCACCATCCATGTAAAGCGGAATACCTGCATCACGACATACACAACTCAAAGCCTCCAACTCAGAGAGAGAATAAAGAGTTCCATATTCTGTAGGATGAGAAATATAAAGCATACCGGGAGCCACCATGTGTTCAAAAGTTTCATCAGCGTAGAAATCAGTAATATATTGTTTGACTTCTTCAGCCTTAACCTTACCTTCATGTTGGGGCAATACCAAGACCTTATGCCCGGATGCCTCGATTGCACCGGATTCATGTACATTAATATGTGCCGTTTCAGCAGCTAAGACTCCTTCATGACGTGCCAATAATCCATCAATAACCGTAGCATTCGTTTGCGTACCTCCTATTAAAAAATAGATATTCGCATCAGGTAGGCCACAAGCATCCCGAATCAGTTCTTTAGCTTCAACAGTATATTGATCTGTTCCATATCCGGAAGTTTGTTCAAAATTGGTTTCCGCTAAACGACGCATCAACTCCGGATGTGCGCCTTCCATATAATCACTATCAAAATGTAGCATAATCAAAAAATATATATCAAATTAAGTCTGATTGTTTCTCTATAAACGCTTTAATAATCCCGACAAATTCTTTTCCATACTTCTCTTTTTTAAATTCACCGATACCGTTAATTTCTCCAAAGGCTTCAATACTTGTAGGGCGAATAGTACTTATCAAATGAAGCACTTTATCGGAAAGTATGATGTAAGCAGGAACGGCCTGTTGATCTGCCAGTTTCTTGCGAAGTAAACGCAGTTGTTCAAATAGTGCTTCATTATCTGTACCATAAAAAGAAGGTTGGACAATCTTGGCTTTTGGTACTTTCCCTTCTTTCTTTTTACGTCCTTTAGGTAGAATATCCTCATGCTTAATAACAACCAGCATTGCCTTTTCTTGTCCGAACAAAACCTTTCTTCCACTTTCCGTTATTTTCAAATGACCGTTTTCGTTATAGGCAATTTCAAAATAACCTAATTGCAACATTTGCAACAAATAGTCATGCCAATCGCGTGCCGGGATATCACGCCCCACTCCGAATGTTTTTAATTGGTCGTAGCCTTTTTCTACTACTTCCGCATTACTGAAACCTTTCAAAATATCTATCAGTAATCTTGTTCCTACCTTCTCTTCCGTGCGTGCGATGCCACTTAAAGCTTTCTGTACAATGACAGTCCCATCAAAACGTTCGGGAGGATTCTTACATACATCGCAGTTACCACAGTCACGTTCAGAGCTTTCACCAAAATAGTTTAATAAAATGCGGCGGCGGCAAATATCAGCTTCTGCATATTGCTGCATACGATGCAGTTTCTCCAAGTTCATTTCCTGTTGGTTACTTTCATTTGCGAATTTGGATAACAAGATAATATCGCTTAAAGAGTAAAACAGTATAGTATCACTTTCCATCCCGTCACGTCCGGCACGTCCTATCTCCTGATAAAAGTTTTCGATACTCTTAGGCATATTATAGTGGATAACCCACCGAACATTTGATTTGTCAATTCCCATTCCAAAAGCGATCGTAGCGCATACCACCTGCACCCGGTCATTAATAAAGTCATCTTGTGCTTCATCTCGCGCTGCGGCACTTAATCCGGCATGATAAACAGCTGCTTTAATTCCATGCTTTTGCAGCATCTGTGCAACCGATTCGGTTTTACTGCGACTCATACAGTAAATAATACCACTTTGGTTAGTATGTTGGGCTATGAATTCCAGAATCGTTTTCGTCTTTTCTTTTTGTTGATAACCACGTTTTACAGATAGGCTCAGATTAGGGCGATCAAAAGATGAAATGAAAGTTCTTGGATTCCTTAAAGCAAGTTGTTTGACAATATCCTCTCTTGTTATTTTATCTGCAGTTGCAGTAAGTGCAACAATCGGGATTTGTGGGAACTCCTGATGCAATACTTTCATTTGTGTATATTCCGGACGGAAATCATGTCCCCATTGTGAAATACAATGGGCTTCGTCGATAGCAAATAAAGAAATGCGTATGTCTTTTAATAAGAAATTCATTTCAGATAATAGCTTCTCCGGAGAAATGTAAAGGAGCTTAATTTTCCCTTGGAGACATTCCCTTCGAAGGCTGGCATTTTCAGTTTCATTATTACTACTGTTTAATGCTCCTGCAGATATACCATTTGCTCGTAATGCTCCAACCTGGTCTTTCATTAATGAAATTAAAGGAGACACAACTATCGTTGTCCCTTCCATCATCAATGCCGGTAATTGGTAACAAATCGACTTACCGCCTCCTGTCGGCATCAGTACCAAAGCGTCCTTTTTTTCCAATATATGATGGATGATTTCTTCCTGTAAAGGACGAAAAGATTCGTATCCGAAGTATGTTTTGAGAGTATGAAGCATGTTTTCTCTTTTTTTAAGTGAGACAAAGGTAGTAAAATCCAATGAATACCGCTAATATCTGTTTAAAAGCTATAAATAATCACTTACAGCGAACAATTCTATGTTGAAAACTCTTATTACTTATAAAAGTATATGTTATATATTTAGTTGTTGAGAATATTTAAGAAATAAATGTGGTAAAAAAGTTGCATATTCGAAAACTAAATGTGTAATTTGTAGTTTAATATAATAATTAAGGAATTCATATTTATAATAATAAGAAACCTGGCCATGAGTAAATTAGAAAACAAAACAATGGAACAATCATCTAAAGAAGGTGAAACTCCTAAGAAAAGACCTTATAATCTAAGGGAGAAAAAGGACAAGAAAGCAGCGTACAGATCTTTAATCAGAGCAGAACTAGCAGATGAATTGTATGATAAAATACTAAATATCATTGTAGTTCAGAAGAAATATAAAGATCCGAATTATTCGGCTAAAGATTTAGCAAAAGAATTGAAAACAAATACGCGTTATTTATCAGCAGTGGTAAATTCACGTTTCGGTATGAACTATTCTTGCTTGCTGAATGAGTACAGAATAAAAGATGCATTGCATTACTTAGTAGATAAGAGATATGCAGATAAGAATGTCGAGGAAATCAGCTCAATGGTTGGTTTTGCTAATCGCCAATCTTTTTATGCCGCTTTCTATAAGAATGTAGGTGAAACTCCTAACGGGTATCGTAAAAGAAATGCGGATGCAAAAAAGAAGTAACCGTATTTTTTAGATATTACTAAATTATAGAAAGGGGATTGTCTCGGATTTGTTTTTGAGATAATTCCCTTTTTTATTTGTCTAATATAAAGTTGAATGCACACAATGAAGAAACAATTAATTTTATTAGCTATGACTGCAACATTATTTGCATCATGTGGTGGACAAAAGACCACTCAAGTGGAAACAGATGACTTTAATTACACAGTAGAGCAATTTGCCGACTTGCAGATGCTTCGTTATAAAGTTCATGGATTTGATGAACTATCTTTGAAACAAAAGGAACTGGTTTATTATCTTTCTCAGGCAGCCTTGGAAGGACGAGACATATTATATGATCAGAATGGAAAGTATAATTTGAGAATTCGCCGTATGCTCGAAGCAGTATATACCGATTATCAAGGAGATAAGGCAGATACGAATTTTGTAAATATGGAGACTTATCTAAAACGTGTTTGGTTCTCCAATGGCATTCACCATCATTATGGCAGTGAAAAATTTGTACCCGGCTTTACTCCTGAATTTCTAAAAAATGCTATAACCGGCATCGATGCTTCTAAACTTCCGTTGCAGGAAGGTCAAACAATAGAACAGTTTTGTGAGGAAATATTCCCTGTGATCTTTGACCCGAAAGTAATGCCTAAACGTGTAAACCAAGCAGCCGGTGAAGATTTAGTTTTGACTTCGGCTTCTAACTATTATGAAGGAGTTACTCAAAAGGAGGCAGAGGATTATTATAATAAACTGAAGAACCCGGCAGATTCCTTCCCTGTTATGTTTGGGATGAACAGTCGATTGGTCAAAGAAGACGAAATAATTAAGGAAAAAGTCTGGAAAGTAGGAGGACTTTATAGCCCTGCTATTGAAAAGATTGTATATTGGCTGGAGAAAGCTGCAACTGTAGCAGAAGATGCTCATCAGAAATCGGTAATTGAGAAGTTGATACAGTTTTATAAAGATGGTAATCTTAAAACTTTTGATGATTATTGTATCCTTTGGGTAAAAGATCTAGCCCCTAGAGTTGACTTCGTGAATGGTTTTACAGAAAGTTATGGTGATCCTTTAGGTATGAAAGCAAGCTGGGAATCTATTGTTAACTTTAAAGATATAGAAGCAACGAAGCGTACGGAAAAACTTAGTGCCAATGCTCAATGGTTTGAAGACCATTCTCCGGTCGATAAGAATTTCAAAAAGGATAAGGTAAAAGGTGTATCCGCCAAAGTTATTACAGCAGCCATCTTAGGTGGTGATTTATATCCATCGACAGCAATTGGCATTAATCTGCCGAACTCCAATTGGATTAGAAGCCATCATGGTTCAAAGTCGGTAACCATTGGCAACCTGACGAATGCTTATAATAAAGCAGCACATGGAAATGGTTTTATGGAAGAATTTGTGTATAGTGATGCAGAACTTGCTTCCATCGATAAATATGCCGACCTAACCGATGATTTACATACTGACTTACATGAATGTTTAGGACACGGTTCCGGTAAACTTCTTCCGGGAGTTGATCAAGATGCATTGAAAGCCTATGGTTCAACAATCGAAGAAGCCCGCGCTGATTTGTTCGGTTTGTATTATTTACCGGATGCAAAGATGGTGGAATTGGGACTAACTCCAAATGCAGAGGCATATAAAGCTGAATATTACACCTATATGATGAATGGATTGATGACACAATTAGTTCGTATAGAGTTGGGCAACACTGTAGAAGAGGCTCATATGCGTAATCGTCAGCTTATAGCAAGATGGGCATTTGAAAAAGGAGCTGCAGATAAAGTTGTTGAATTGGTCAAGAAAGACGGAAAGACATACGTTCGCATTAACGATTATGAGAAACTTCGTAACCTGTTTGGACAGTTATTGGCAGAGATACAACGTATTAAATCAGAAGGTGACTATGCTGCCGCACATAATTTAGTAGAAAACTATGCCGTTAAAGTGGACCCTGTTTTGCATGCAGAGGTTCTGGAACGCTATAAGAAGCTGAACCTCGCTCCTTATAAAGGATTTATCAACCCGGTTTATGAGGCGATAACAGATGAGAATGGCAATATCACGGATGTGAAAGTCTCTTATGATGAAGGTTATGCGGAACAAATGCTGCGTTATAGCAAAGATTACTCTACATTGCCTGATATAAATGAATAAACAATATTCTATATAGATTTGTAATACAAGGGCGCATTCAGTGCGCCCTATTACATTTTAAAGTATTCCTATGACAGTACAAGAGCAAATAAAAGATATAAAGACGCAATTCCGTCTTGCCATGAATGGAGTGGTCTCTCAAAGTATGCGCGAAAAGGGATTGGATTATAAACTGAACTTTGGGGTAGAACTGCCTCGCCTTAAAGAAATAGCCTCCCATTATGAGAAGAATCATGAACTGGCGCAAGCTCTTTGGAAAGAGAACATACGTGAATCTAAGATTCTTGCCGGAATGCTCCAACCGATTGACTCTTTCTTTCCGGAGATTGCCGATATTTGGGTGGAAGATATGCAATACCCTGAAATAGCAGAGATAACTTGCATGACTCTTTTCCAGTATTTACCCTATGCTCCGGCTAAAGTTTTCGAGTGGATCGCAGATGAACGCGAATTCTTTCAAACGTGCGGATTCTTATTAGCGGCGCGTTTATTGGCTAAAGGTTTGGTACTGAATGAGCGTGCAGAAGCAGAATTTCTGGATCAGGCACAAGCCACGGTTTTATCAGAGGCTTTTCAGCCTCGCAAAGCAGCCGTGCTAGCCTTGAAGAAGTATGGTATGCAGAACAAAGAAAATGCTAAAAAAGTGAACAGGTTAATTATGGAATTGAAACGTTCCGAACGTGAGGATATGGCGCTTGTCTATGATGAGATAAGATTTGATATAGAATATTTGCTTTAATCTTTTCTGTTTCCGCAAAAAAGGCTTAACTTTGTTCGCGGTAAATTTATCTGTATGGGAGATAAGAATGTAAAGGAGACGGTAAGGCAGATATTCACCGAGTATCTGGAAACGAACGGTCATCGGAAGACGCCCGAACGTTTTGCCATACTCGATACAATCTATTCGATAAACGGGCATTTTGATATTGATATGCTCTATAGCCAAATGATGAATCAGGAAAACTTCCGTGTAAGCAGGGCTACGCTTTATAATACGATTATTCTTTTGATGGATGCCAAACTGGTTATTAAGCATCTGTTCGGCAATTCTTCCCAATACGAAAAATCATTTAATATAGAAACCCACCATCATCTGATTTGTACGCAGTGTGGCAAAGTAACAGAGTTTCAGAACGAGACACTGAAAGCTGCTATTGCCAATACGAAGTTGAACCGTTTTCAGATGTCGCATTACTCCTTATATATATATGGTATATGCAGCAAATGCGCTTGGGCAAAGAGAAGAAAAAAGACAAACAAATAATAAACAATTAGAAAGAGATGAAAGTAGACGTTCTTTTGGGATTGCAATGGGGTGATGAAGGCAAAGGTAAGGTTGTCGATGTATTGACTCCCAAGTATGATGTGGTTGCACGTTTCCAAGGTGGACCTAATGCCGGTCATACACTTGAGTTTGAAGGACAGAAATATGTGCTTCGTTCTATTCCTTCCGGTATTTTTCAAGGAGATAAGGTTAACATAATAGGCAACGGTGTTGTTCTTGACCCGGCTTTATTCAAAGCGGAAGCAGAAGCATTGGAAGCTTCGGGACACCCGTTGAAAGAACGGCTTCACATTTCAAAGAAAGCTCATTTGATTTTGCCTACTCATCGTATTCTTGATGCTGCTTACGAAGCTGCCAAAGGTGATGCGAAAGTAGGTACTACAGGAAAAGGCATCGGCCCGACCTATACAGACAAAGTGAGCCGCAATGGTGTACGTGTCGGTGATATTCTCCTTAATTTTGAAGAAAAGTATGCAAAAGCCAAAGCCCGTCACGAACAGATATTGAAAAGTTTAAACTACGAATATGATCTTACTGAACTGGAAAAAGCTTGGTTGGAAGGTATCGAATACTTAAAGCAATTCCATTTGGTAGATAGCGAGCATGAGATAAACAACTTGCTGAAAGACGGTAAAAGTGTACTTTGCGAAGGTGCACAAGGCACTATGCTTGATGTGGATTTCGGTTCTTATCCGTTTGTAACATCTTCAAATACGATTTGTGCAGGAGCTTGTATCGGCCTGGGCATCGGTCCTAATAAAATAGGAGAAGTTTACGGTATCATGAAAGCATATTGCACGCGTGTGGGCAGCGGACCTTTCCCAACGGAACTGTTTGATGAAACCGGAAAGAAAATCCGTGATTTAGGACATGAATACGGTGCTGTAACCGGACGTGAACGCCGTTGCGGTTGGATCGACCTTGTTGCTTTAAAATATTCTATCATGGTAAATGGTGTAACGAAACTTATCATGATGAAGAGTGATGTGCTGGACGGTTTTGAAACAATCAAAGCGTGTGTAGCGTATAAAGTGAATGGTGAGGAAATTGATTATTTCCCTTATGATATCACGGAAGGAGTTGAGCCGATTTATGCAGAATTGCCGGGTTGGAAGACAGATATGACAAAGATGACAAGCGAAGACGAATTCCCGGAAGAGTTCAATGCTTATGTATCTTTCTTGGAAGAGCAGCTTGAAGTGCCTATCAAAATTATTTCCGTAGGACCGGATCGTGAGCAAACAATAGAACGCTATACTGAAGAATAATGAATCACGGGGTTAACTGACCGTGTATGTACATATTAAAAAATTAAGAACATATAAGGAATAGGGATATGCTGCCGGCATATTCCTATTTTCTTTTGAAAAATTGGTAAATATCACTAATTCTTTTTGTTACAACTTCATAATATAAGGTTTATCTCCTACTTTTGGCAAACAATTTGTTCTTTTTTGTATATAGTATTAATTAAAAAAGAAATAAGATTATGCCTATTTATTGGATAATTTTTATCGGAGTAGCCGTAGTGAGCTATCTGGTACAAGCACAATTGCAAAGTAAATTTAAGAAGTATTCGAAAATGCCCCTGACGAATGGGATGACCGGACGTGACGTCGCATTGCAGATGTTGCACGACAATGGTATCTATGATGTTCAGGTAACAAGTACTCCGGGACATTTGACAGACCATTACAATCCGGCCAACAAAACGGTAAATTTAAGTGAAGGTGTCTATTCCAGCAATAGTGTAGCTGCGGCAGCGGTTGCGGCCCATGAATGCGGACATGCCGTTCAGCACGCACGAGCTTATGCGCCCTTGAGGATGCGTTCGGCACTTGTTCCGGTTGTTCAGTTCTCTTCCTCTATTATGACATGGGTATTGCTTGCCGGAATCCTGATGGTAAATACATTCCCGCAGTTATTGCTTGCCGGAATCGTCTTGTTTGCCATGACTACTTTGTTTAGTTTCATCACGTTGCCGGTAGAAATCAATGCCAGCAAACGCGCTTTAGTCTGGTTAAATAATGCAGGTGTAACAAATGCATACAATCATGCACAGGCAGAAGATGCCTTGCGTTCTGCTGCCTATACTTACGTTGTTGCCGCATTAGGTTCGTTGGCTACTTTAGTTTATTACATCATGATTTATATGGGAAGGAGAGATTAATCCCCTCTTCCCTATTCGTTGAATCGTTTGCCCAAGGGCGTCCATTCGTCTCACCATGGCAAACCTGTCGTTTAGCCTTGGGTAAACGACAGGCTTTCCTTGGGCAAACGCATTTATTTCCCTGTTCCTTAAATTCGTTTATATAAGACTTTCATATAGAAGAACGTTTTAATTTGATACATTCTTTTTTAAGAATCAATTATTTCGTGTAACTTTGCAAACAAAAATAGATAATATGGCAGCAAAACCGGGTATACCTAAAGGAACACGTGACTTTTCGCCTGTGGAGATGGCGAAGCGTAATTATATATTCAACACGATTCGTGACGTTTATCATCTTTATAGCTTTCAGCAGATAGAGACTCCGGCGATGGAGAACTTATCTACTTTAATGGGAAAATACGGTGAAGAAGGAGATAAGCTTCTTTTTAAGATACAGAATTCCGGCGATTATTTTTCCGGCATAACCGATGAGGAGTTGCTTTCACGCAATGCTGCAAGATTGGCAGGCAGGTTCTGTGAAAAAGGGTTACGTTATGATTTAACCGTTCCTTTTGCACGCTACGTAGTCATGCACCGTGAAGAACTCAGTTTCCCCTTTAAACGTTATCAGATTCAACCGGTTTGGAGAGCGGACCGCCCGCAGAAAGGACGTTATCGTGAGTTTTATCAATGTGATGCCGATGTGGTTGGTAGCAATTCCTTATTGAACGAGGTAGAACTAATGCAGATTGTCGATACGGTTTTCTCTCGTTTCGGTGTTCGGGTATGTATTAAAATAAACAACCGTAAGATTCTCACCGGAATTGCAGAGATTATCGGTGAGGCAGATAAGATTGTAGATATAACCGTTGCCATTGATAAACTGGATAAAATCGGTTTGGAGAATGTCAATGCAGAGCTTTCTTCCAAAGGTATCAGTGATGAAGCTATCGCTAAGTTACAGCCGATTATTTTACTGGCAGGAACAAATACGGAGAAACTTCAAACGTTGAAGGAAGTACTCGCTGCAAGCGAAATCGGTTTGAAAGGCGTTGAAGAATCCGAATTCATATTGAACACTCTTTCTACAATGAATCTGAAGAATGAGATTGAGCTGGATTTAACTTTAGCCCGTGGCCTGAATTATTATACAGGAGCTATCTTTGAGGTAAAAGCACTGGATGTACAGATTGGAAGTATCACCGGAGGAGGGCGTTATGACAATTTGACAGGTGTATTTGGCATGGATGGCGTATCCGGTGTAGGTATCTCTTTTGGAGCCGACCGTATTTTTGATGTTTTGAACCAACTCGATTTATATCCGAAAGAAGCAGTCAACAGTACACAGCTTTTGTTTGTAAACTTCGGCGAGAAAGAAGCGGCATATTGCTTACCTATATTAGCTAAAGCCCGTGAAGCGGGAGTTCGCTCGGAAATATATCCGGATTCGGCAAAGATGAAGAAACAAATGAGTTATGCAAATGATAAGAACATTCCTTTTGTTGCTATTGTCGGTGAGAATGAGATGAACGAGGGTAAAGTCATGTTGAAAGATATGGTGAAAGGAGAACAGAGTTTGGTTTCTCCGGAAGAGCTGATTAATCTGATTAAATAATAAAAATAACTTCATATTGGAAATCCCTTTGGAGAGCTGATGGCTTCATCCAAAGGGATTTGTTATTTATTCACTTTTCTTCTCTTTTATCCTTGCTTCAAGCTCCTGCCGTATCATCTTCTTCAGTTCCAATTGAGAAGACTGAACAACTTTTCTGGATGTAGGACGATATAGATTGGAATATTTACACTTGCCTATACCGAATTTCATTTTATCAAGATTTCCGGATATGTTTAGTCCCAGTCTGATTGGTAAAGGACAGTCTATTACCGAGATATGATAGTTAAAACTCATATCAAGGTTATGACGCCCACCTATAATGGCTTTGTATTTATCCATAACAATCAGGAAGGGATATACGTCAATCTCATTTTTAAAAATAGTAAACTCTGCAGCCAAACTATCGACTTTGTTTTGGGTCTTCTTGTTGAAACGTAATGTTTTAGCTATTTCACTGAATGTTTCTCCATCCATCAAAACCAAATCCTGTCCGGTTATTGACGCAGAACCGCGAAGAGTTGACTTCTTCAGATTATACAGAGAATCCGTATATGTTTCTACTGCCATGTGGAATTCCCCTTTTCCTCCGAACGAACGTAGCATAGGCATGATAGAATCAATATCAGGAATCATTCTCAATAATTCTTCGATTTCAATATTCATCATGTGATAATCCAATCCGACAAAGAGATGATTTTTGCGTGGAGTTTTATACAATGCTGTCAAATACATATCTGCAGCTGAGGTATTGAACTTTACATCCTGAAGCGCTAAAACTCCATCGTTTACCGTTACGTTCCCTATAATATTTCGAGCTGTATCATTTCCGAAATAAGCGTTTTTGATATTTGTTTCAAGGTTTATGAACATCCCCTTGGGAACCATAAACGGTCCGGAAGATGTAGATGCCGTGTCTTTCGACTCAGCAGTCTTTTCTTGTTCTTCTTCATATCCGATACCACTTGTCAGTTCCATAATGGAATTAATATCCGTATTATTGGATACGAATTTGAAATCACCCATTAACAAAGAATCGTGGCGCAGATAAGATGAAACGTTATCCAGATATCCATATAGCTGAAAGTCTGAACGCCCTAATACGAATCTACTGTCATTGATGGTATATTTCTCTGGCGTAAAGTCAAATTGTACCGTCGGTATCTTTATATCTTCTTTTACTTCCGGAGTTGAAATCGTTGCATTTTTTAATGCAACAGATCCATTTGGAATCCATTGCAAGAATGAATTTGTCTCTACCGGATTCCGGGTAATATTGGTATTTATACTGAAATCATGAGTCAGCACCTTTTGTTCTCCCATATTGGCTTCGAGTGATTTATTTTGATATTCCAACACTATATTGGTATTATCAAAACTTCCTTCCGGCATTTTAATATTCGCTTTTCCTTGCGGTGCATTGATGCTAAGACTCATATTGCCCATAGATGCTGTGATGTCACTGAAAGAAAACTCACTGTTGATAAAATCCATAGGACTTGTGCTCAAAATATTTGGCATATCTACATCAAGGTAGGTCCCTTTGATATTTGCAGTCGTATTATTTCCTTGTGATAAATTTATTTGATCGCTGTTGAGTATGGATTTTAAATTCTCCGCAAGGTTAAATTGAAGGCTTGCTTCATTTATGCTAACTTTAACTGTGTCATATACGGCATCAATATTGTGCAGATTGGCTTTCCCATTTGCACGTATACAATCGAGCTGTTGCTTCTCAATTTGTGAAAGTGAAAAACGTGCATTAATGTTTCCGTCAGTATTGCCTGATACATTTGCATTTATATCTTTCGGTATCATTGGCTTAAACTCGGACAAGAATAGATCAAAACCAAAATTCAGGTTGCATTTGGCATCGGATAACAAGTTATCGGCTCTTCCATTTAATGTAACTTTTGATTTTGGCGTTCTAGCCGTAAAACTATTAATTTGAATAGACGATATGGAATCGGTTTTCATATCCGAACTGAAATTGATATCACCTTCAACGGCATGTAACGCCAGGGGAAAACCGGTGTACTTGACAGTTCCGCCTTCCAATTTCAGATTAGCCGAAACCTTAGGCATCTCCACCTTATTATATATACCTGTCACTGTTCCTGCCAACGTGACTGTACCGTCAGCCTCTACCCCTTTCATTGCAGTAAGCAAAGATGCCGGTATCAATGACAGTGTTTCTTTAATATTCCATCGGCTAATATTAAATGCCAAATCAGTAACAATATCTCCGTTTAACGAATTAGTACCGATGTCTCCCTCTAATGTTATTTCATTATTGTTAAGGGCGAAAGATGCATCGTTTAGCGTTAAGGACTGCTTGATCAGTTGTATGTTTATCGGTAAATTCAGCTTGATCGCTGCATTTTGCAAATATTGTTCTGTTCCGTAGGATAAAGATGCATCAGGAGTTGAGATATTAAATTTTCCATCCAATGTCTTCATTGTAAAGGCTGCAGACAGATTACTTTCAAAGTTATTGATACGAGCAAAGATGTCTCCTTCTTTATATTGTGCGGAAAATTCAGGGATATTGATTTGGAAATTAGTCTGTCCATCATTCCCATCGAGCATTGCTACTAAGTTACTTCGCAATCCGATAACTTTTGTATTTATACCTTGCTGTTCGTCAACTAGGGATAAATTCAGATTGTTGAAAGATATATTTTTGAGTTGTATGGTACGAAATGGATTTTGAAAAGCGGTACTATCTTCTTTAGACTCATCCACTGTGAAAACATCAAAGTTCGTCTTACCTGTACTATCCATAAAAACATTGGCGAATAAGTTATTTGCAGAAAGTTTCTCCAATATAACTTCTTTGTTAAGAAGTGCCTTTATGTTTAGAATAGCTTGCGCTTTGTCAACATGAATTAGTGTATCTGATGGCACACCGGTACTAGGATTGATAAGCGTTAATTGGTTTATTTCCAAACCGAAGTTGGGAAAAGTGCTGAATAATGTCAGTTCAACCTCTTCCAACTCAAATTTACAATTTAAGTATTGCTCTGCCTGTTGTTTAACTATTTTAGTGGTGTTATCAGGAGAAAAGACATAATTTACTGCGATAGTCGCACAAACTAAAACCAACACGATAATTATTCCAAACGTGATGGCGATTATTTTCAGAGCCTTTTTCATGATTTATTCTTTAGTAAATGAGAATTTCTTTCCGAAATCATCTTTATATTCTAGCTTCTCTGCTGTTAATGTAATAATCGTATATACTTTTGGAATTGCTCTTGTCGTTTTCACCTTTTGCATCTCTTGTTCATGAATCAAGGTTAACTCCATACCTTCCAAACTCCAAGTGAACTTCTGTGCTTCCTCTTCCTTTACGTCATCAGCAGTATCCCAGGTATAGCCTGTTCCACCGGAAATGTATTTGTAATGTTCAGTACCGGAAACCCATTTGCCAATTAGTAAAGATGTGTCGGCTGTTGTCTCATCTGTAGTACAAGAATTAAAAGATATTACAACTAAAGCAAAGAGGATAAGATAAATAACTCGTTTCATAATATTAAGTTTTTAGATTGATTTTATTATAACTACTTTCTTCTGTTAAAGAATAGTGCAAGATATAAAAAAATTAGCAATAGCAAAAAAATATTAAAGAGAAAATGACAAAACAAGAACTTCTTATTGCCATATCGTCAGTTGTTGAGATTTGTTGTCATTCATAGGGGGTCATTCTGTCAGTTATCGTACTACTTTATACCTTATAATATATAGGTGAATAGAAAATATTTTTGTAGAATGAACCATTTGGCACGGTTTTCGTTCTTTTCTTATCGCCAATCAGGCAGAACAAATGAACTTATATAAACAACAAATTAAAATAAAGTAATTATGAACATTAAACCATTAGCAGACAGAGTGCTTATCCTCCCTGCACCTGCAGAAGAGAAAACAATTGGTGGTATCATTATTCCTGATACAGCTAAAGAAAAACCTTTGAAAGGTGAAGTTGTGGCAGTAGGTCACGGAACTAAAGATGAAGAAATGGTATTGAAAGTAGGTGATACCGTTCTTTATGGTAAGTATGCCGGAACTGAGTTAGAGCTTGACGGTACTAAGTATCTTATCATGCGTCAGAGCGATGTTTTAGCTGTTCTTGCTTAGTCTTTTAATTATTCATTATTCAACTTTTTAATTTAAGAAAATATTATGGCAAAAGATATTCTATTCAACATGGATGCTCGCGACCAACTAAAAAAAGGTGTCGACGAGCTTGCTAATGCAGTAAAAGTAACTCTTGGTCCTAAAGGACGTAACGTTATTATCGAAAAGAAATTCGGTGCTCCTCATATCACAAAAGACGGTGTAACGGTTGCCAAAGAGGTAGAATTGGCTGATCCGTTCCAGAATACCGGTGCACAGCTGGTTAAATCTGTTGCGTCTAAGACCGGTGATGATGCAGGTGACGGTACAACTACTGCCACAGTTCTTGCGCAATCTATCGTAAATGTCGGTTTGAAGAACGTTACTGCGGGTGCAAACCCTATGGATTTGAAACGTGGTATGGACAAAGCGGTTGCTGCTGTTGTTGATTCCATTAAACACCAAGCTGAAAAAGTTGGTGATAACTATGATAAGATTGAACAAGTTGCCACTGTATCTGCCAACAATGACCCGGTTATCGGTAAGTTGATCGCCGACGCTATGCGTAAAGTTTCTAAAGATGGTGTAATCACAATCGAGGAAGCTAAAGGTACCGACACTACAATCGGTGTAGTAGAAGGTATGCAATTTGACCGTGGTTATCTTTCTTCTTACTTTGTAACGGATACGGAGAAGATGGAATGTGTAATGGAGCGTCCTTACATTCTTGTTTACGACAAAAAGATTTCTAACTTGAAAGATTTCTTGCCTATCCTCGAACCGGCTGTACAAAGCGGACGTCCTTTGTTGGTTATCGCAGAAGATGTAGATAGCGAAGCATTGACTACTTTGGTAGTTAACCGTTTGCGTTCCAACTTGAAGATTTGTGCTGTAAAAGCTCCGGGCTTCGGTGACAGAAGAAAAGAAATGTTGGAAGATATTGCCGTATTGACCGGTGGAGTTGTTATCAGTGAAGAAAAAGGTTTGAAACTGGAACAGGCAACACTTGAAATGCTTGGTACTGCCGATAAAGTTACTGTAACAAAAGATAATACTACCATCGTTAACGGTGCCGGAGATAAAGAAAATATTCAGACCCGTATCAATCAGATCAAAGCTCAGATTGCTACAACTACTTCTGATTATGATAAAGAAAAACTTCAGGAACGTTTGGCTAAATTGTCAGGTGGTGTAGCGGTTCTTTATGTAGGTGCTGCTTCTGAAGTTGAAATGAAAGAAAAGAAAGACCGTGTAGACGATGCTTTAAGTGCAACTCGTGCTGCTCTTGAAGAAGGTATCGTTCCGGGTGGTGGTGTTGCATACATCCGTGCAACCGATGCATTGGAAGGCTTGAAAGGTGACAATGAAGATGAAACAACCGGTATCGAGATTATCAAACGTGCCATCGAAGAACCACTTCGCCAGATTGTTGCCAATGCAGGTAAAGAAGGTGCAGTAGTAGTTCAGAAAGTTCGTGAGGGTAAAGGTGACTTCGGTTACAATGCACGTACGGACAAATATGAAAACCTACACGCAGCCGGTGTTGTAGATCCTGCTAAGGTTGCCCGTGTAGCTTTGGAAAATGCAGCTTCCATTGCCGGCATGTTCCTTACTACAGAATGTGTAATCGTAGAGAAGAAAGAAGATAAACCCGAAATGCCGATGAACCCGGGTATGGGCGGCATGGGAGGAATGATGTAATTTTTCCCTGTAATTAATAAAAGAAGCCGTTTCTCATTCTTGAGAAGCGGCTTCTTTTTTTCTGCTTTTCTTCAATGCTTATTCATCTCTTTATCGCCCCACGTCCACTAAGAAACCATACGTTACATCCCGATATAGTCTATCTGTCAACGAAAACTTGTCTCCCGTGCATGTTTTAAATTACTTTTTATTGTCTTCACCTTATCACTTTTTGCTCCTTTGTTACTGATTGATAGTTGATTGCAGTGAAAGTGGATTTTTCGGGCAATGGAAAAGAATTTTAGAGAACTTGGTTTACGGATAACGCTGATTAGGCTGATTATGACGGATTAATAATTTTAAAATCCGTCTTCATCTGCTCAATCCGCGTCATCCGCGAACCATCGGTCTTCTTTAACTGAGATTCTTCTTAATTCTTAACGTCCAATTCTGAACTAAAAAAAGTACCTTCACTTTAATTGGCTATTTGATAGATATTTATCTCCCAAAAGTGATAAGGTGAAAGCAAGTCCGAGTAAAAGTTGAATAACAGCTAAATCGGCAAATCGGTAAGCTAAATCGCCTAAGGGAGCGATGTCTTACGCCCCAGTAGATGTAAGCTATCGCCCCCTTAAGCGTTGGTCAACGCTCCCTTGTGTGTTAGGCTACGTCCCCTTAGGTGATTTTAATGATCTTGATGTTTTTTAAAAACATCGAGGTGTTTGAAAAAAACATCAGGTCGGTTGATGACAAAGATACGGTCGAATGTCCACAAACTCCTATCGTTCGTAAACAAACGACCGTATGCTAAACAAATCGAAATAATCAGGCATACAGACAGGAAGCAACAACTATAAAATAGAATAAGATGGAGAATAATCTTTTGATTTTGTTTTTATGAAGTCATAAACAAATGGACCAACGTAAAAACCTGAGGGATTAAGTCTAAATTCTTATCTTTGCCTCCCAATTATATAATAATGGAAACG
>ENA-USUG01000513-USUG01000513.1-human-gut-metagenome-genome-assembly--contig:-NODE-513-length-65655-cov-6.783388_pt1 | contig 65655 bp, 50 predicted proteins | sample MGYA00250059_ERZ773394 | MGnify/ENA primary metagenome ERZ773394 (study PRJEB29103, sample SAMN06111957) | human gut metagenome | biome: human gut; feature: ankylosing spondylitis patient; material... | reverse complement strand
CCAATATGCTACAATAACCGTAGCAGTTTTTAAAGAGAAAACCGTTAGATGTGCTGCTCATCAAAGACACTCTTTTGTGCATTGACAAGATATGAGGTTGCAATACAAAACTCGCGTATTGCGTAAAATCTTACCCGTAAAAGAATGTTTGCTGTATAGCATGGGAAGTTTAGTACCTGATACAGTTACAGATGAGTATATCTTGTCTGTAAAGGGTGCTGTCAACCACCCTATGATGTAGCGCCACTTTAGGTAGCAATACCTATTGGGGATAAAAGGTCGGAGGCGTAAGCCGTTACTACGACTGGGCAGTTACAAGCCCATTACCTTTAGGTGATGGATAGTTGACTAACTGATCCTCAGTCTGCTGACCAAGTGTTTTCTTTATCTGTACTTTTTTCTGACTCATTATGCTCTCCATTATGATACATCGCCAGACGGATACAAGCATCCGCTTCGCCGCCTGCCTGATTTGTTAAAAAGAAACATTCTGCTCCAGATATCTTCGCAGGGAAGATACATACATATTTCCCATCTTGCTGAGAATAGAATTCTTTCTGGTAATATAACCGATTTCCATGTCACTGTTCTGATTCTGCTCATCTCCCTCAAACGGGATTGCCAGATAATCGCTGCCGTTTAATTCTTCGCAGATAATTCCGGAACAAAGAGTATAGCCGTTCAGTCCAACCATCAGATTCAGCATGGTTGCACGGTCTGAAGCTCTGACGGTTCTGGTATATTCATTGGTGGACAGAATCTCCTCTGCCAGATAAAAACTGCTCTTGTCCCCCTGCTCGAATGACAGACACGGATATTTTTCCAGTTGACTGAAATTGATGGATTTCTCATTCGCCAGAGGGTGATTCTTCCATAAATATACATATGCCTGACAATCTATAAGATGATGAAACTCCAGATTCGCAGAATGAAGAAGTTTCAATAACGCTTTACGGTTAAAATCACTGAGATAAAGTACGCCGACTTCGCTCTTCATGGCACTGACATCACTGATCACCTCTGCTGTCTTTGTCTCCCTGATGGCAAATTCATATTCCGACATATCAAATTCCTGTGCCATGTCCACGAATGCTTTTACTGCAAAAGAATAATGCTGGGTGGAAACACCAAACTTCTTCTTATAAGAACCACCTTCGCTGTATTTCTCAAGAACACTCTCATACTGACCGTATATCTGACGGGCATACATCAGAAATTCAGTTCCGTCATTGGTCAGAGTGACACCGCGGCCGCTGCGGTTAAATATGGTAATGCCAAGTTCCTTTTCCAGTTCCTTCACTGCATTTGTCAGAGACGGCTGAGAAATGTACAGTGCCTCTGCTGCTTTATTCAGCGAACCTGTCTCTGAAATTGTAATGATGTAATTCATCTGTGTTAGTGTCATAATAGCTCCCTATAGCAATTTTCTGTTATTTTATTGTAAGAACGACGTTCTATTTTTTGTATTTATTTCGGATGATACATCTGGTGTTCTTTTTCCAGTTCTTTATAAAGCTGGATACAATTCCAGTTCTGGTTGTGCTCTGTCAGAACCGCCTTATAATCTACAGGTGTTCCCGCTTTTCGCAATGTAAACAGCACCTGATCAAATAAATTGCCCGTAATTCCTGCAATGACCAGCATTTCTTTCTCCATCTGCTCCTGCGGAATCAATGCTGCCGGGATTTCTGCCCTGGAAATCTCCTTCACTCCCGCCAGATAACCGACTGACTGACAATAATCCTGCGGTTCTACTGTTTTCAAACGGATCTTAAATGGCAGTAATGCCATTTTTAATTTGCGGAGTTTCTGCTGGTCTTTGAAATTTATTAATAAAATGGTTGGTTTCATCTGTATTTTCCTTTCTGATTTCTGTTCTTCCATATTATAATGCAATATCATACAGCCAAAAGTCTGATACTTCATAAGCAGTCTGTCATATTGGTATTCGTAGTGTTCCTGAAATACTTACATTAATATCCATAATATCACAGAAAATCCGGCAAATACAATACCTCTCATTGTAATTCACACGTTGTTGTGGTAAAGTAGTCTCATGCTATTTTTTTTCTGAATAAACCAAATTTATCAGGAAAATGAAGGAGGAAACTAATGAAAAATTTCTATTCGTGGTATAAAAAGCATATTACCACAGCAATCTTTATCGGCCTGATCCTTGGTATCTTTACCGGACTTTTTCTGGCAGGCCGGTTCGAACCGGTACTTACTGTCACCAGTCTGATCGGAAGCATTTACATGAATGCCCTGAACATGATGATCTTTCCACTGGTATTCTGTTCAATCATCATGGGTATCTCCAGTATCGGAAATGCCCGTACCACAGGTAAGATCACTGCAGGTGCCATGATCTTCTTCCTGTGCACCACCGCACTCGCCAGTCTCGCCGGACTGATCATCCCAAGACTGATCCATCTTGGCGAAGGTGTCAAATTTGAGATGGCGACATCCGACATTCAGGCAACAGAAATGACCAGTATTCTGGACACCATCAAAAACCTGATCCCATCCAACCCGGTTGCAGCTTTTGCAAACGGAAACATGCTTCAGGTACTTGTATTCGCAGTCATCGTAGGATTCACACTGATCGCGATCGGTGAAAAAGGCAAAGCGCTTCTGAACGTGATCGATTCCTGCAACGAAGTCTGTCTGAAAGTAATCAGCACTGTTATGTACTTTACACCGATCGGTGTCTTCTGTACTATCGTCCCGGTTGTAGAAGCCAACGGTACCGAAACCATCATTTCACTGGCAACCCAACTCATCATCCTGTATGCAGCATTCTTCGGATTTGCCCTGATCGTTTACGGCGGTTCCGTGAAATTCATCGGCAAAGAAAGCCCTGTAAAATTTTTCAAAGCAATGCTTCCTGCTGCCTTAAATGCATTCGGAACCTGCTCCAGTTCAGCAACCATTCCGATCAGCAAACAGCGTATGGAAGAGGAAATGGGCGTATCCAACAAGATCACAAGTATCGCCATTCCTCTTGGTGCTACCGTAAACATGGATGCTGTATCCATTCTGATGTCATTCATGATCATGTTCTTCGCTAATGCATGCGGAATTAACGTAAGTATCTCCATGATGATCGTCATCCTTCTGGCAAATGTGCTCCTCTCCGTAGGAACACCAGGTATCCCTGGAGGTGCCATCGCATCCTTCGCAGCCCTCGCAACCATGGCAGGTCTGCCGGCAGGAGTTATGGGCGTTTACATCAGTATCAATACACTCTGCGATATGGGTGCAACCTGCGTCAACGTTATCGGTGACATGGCAGGATGCGTAGTCCTCAAAGAGAAAATCAAACTGGAAGATTAAATAACGAACAGCACTACAGACACTCTTTTCTGTAAGTAAAAAAGGAAGAAGAAGTTCCCACCCGAACTGTCTTCTTCCTTTTTTACCATTTACCTGTCCCAAAAAGTTCTCTCTTCCTGTCATAAGCAGGATATTATTTCTCTGCTTCCTGCCACAATCGAGAAATTATTTCTCTGCTTCCAGATTTCTCAGATGCAGATAAACGGTATTCTTACTGATCCCCAGAATCTCAGAAACTTTTGCCACGGATTCCTTAACCTTAAAAATCCCCTTCTCTTCCAGACGCTGAATAATCTCTTTATTCTTATTCACAGAAGCAATTCTCATATCCTCCATTACTTCATCCCGTATCTGTTCTGTCATACTCTCCACAAGTTCCGGACCACTCAGGGAAAATTTCTCCTCCCTGTCCTCCCAGTTGCCCTGAAGATGCTCCTCATTATCAACGAAATTATTGATATACTGTAATAACGAAGTGTTCAGATTAAAGTTAATGCAGACCAGACCAATCACCCGGTCATTCTCTCCCTTAACCGGAATCGTCACAGATCGCAGCGGTTCTCCCTTTCTGTTACGGGTAAAATAAGCAATCCCCTTCTTTTCCTCATCGTCCGGCTTCTTTTCCATCCGTTCCAGATAATCCAGTGCCAGATCCGTCAGCGGCGCACCGGCACTTCTTCCCGTATGGTCTCCATGCAGCACTTTCACCGCAGAACTCCCATAATCCTCCAGGCTGTGAAGGACAATCTCGTACCCTTCTCCCAGATACATGGAAAGTCCATCCAGCATCTTATTATAAGAATTTAAAATCGCTTTATCTGTTTTCGTTAATTCCACGAACATTCCTCCCGTATAACCAACTATTTTACCGACAAAAATAATCCAGACCATACAGACACACAAAAGGAGATGTAAAAACATCTCCCCTGCTGTCGCATATAGAAACAAATAATCCCCGTTCATTCCATGCCCGGTGTTATCATTTTTCCACTTTCTCTACTGTCTTTCATGTCTGACTGTATTATATCGTTGCATTTTTGTTTAGTCAATGAATTTTTTTAACGTGAACATTTTTCAAAAAATACATGTTACTGTTCACTCCGTTCTCAGCAACACAATTGCAATCCATTTCGCTATACACAAAATTTACAATAACCGTATCACTAACTATTTACAGATACTGGCTGAACTCAACCTTCTCCTTATTCGGTCCCTCAATTGTAAAAAATTTTACCCCATTTTCCCAGAACGGAAGAAAATGAATCGTATCCTGAGTGCTGTTTAATCCAGACTCATTAATATACTGGTAAATCTCCTCAATATCTCTCACATCAAGAGCCACATGATCAATCGCTCCGTGCTCCATCTTCGCTGCATGATTCTCATAAGTCTCCACTACCAGAGTCCCCAGCTTCAGGAAAACAACCTTCTCATTCGCTTCCTCATTCACAGTCTCAAATGCAGTTTCAAATCCCAGCTTATGATAAAACTCCACCGTCTTCTCAATATCATTGGTAGGAATCCCAACGTGCTGTACACCTGTTGAATAATTTTTTAAATCCATAATTTTTACCCCTTTCTGCTGATCAGTCTGACAAGTCAGACGAATATTCGCAATCCGCTCCGCTACTTGCTCATAACCAGATAACCCGCACTTTAACCATCCCCGTCTCAGCAGTCTCAGACTACGTCACACACAAGGATGGTTTTTCTATATAAATTCTATATGCATCAATAATTATTATCATTTTCTCTCTGCTGCCAGATCATATCTTTTACGTGCCATTTCCGCATAAACCCGGTCCAGAAAACGCTCCATATGCTCAATAACCGTCACTCCGTTCTCAGGACTGTAATATAAAATCTCCATCATTTTATCAAGTTCCTGGTCACTCATCTGCCATATGAACTCACGCAGTTCCTGCTTTTCCAGACCCGTACACACTCTCTTATACGCAAGCTGATTGATAATCCGCACAGACAAAAACAACGTCTCCCTCTTTCCCTCTTCATCCAGCTCCCTGCTTCTGATATTCTCCATAACATCAAAAAACTGCCCAACCAGTGTTTCATTATTCTTATCTCTCATAGGTTCGCTTCCTCCCACTATTATTTTTCGTAAAACATAACTGCTACCATCAACAGCATCGCAATTCCCACCATAACCAACGGCAGAAATCCATCTATATAGCCCTTCCACTTCTCCAACTTATAATAAATCATATAACAATACAGACTACCAACAACCACCGCCAGCGTCAAAACACAAAACGCTATGGAAATTCCGTACGAAAACAGCCCACTGGTATACAATACATTAACCGTAACCAAATTCAGCACTGCCCATCCAACGATCAAAAATAACTCCGTTGTCACCATACGATGAAAAACAAGATTACTGATCACCAGCAAAACAATATAACAGATCACACCGCCTGCCAGAATCCATCCACCGGAAACTCCCTTCCGAATTCCCTCTGCCTGAAAAATTCCCTGCCCCATCCAGTTCACTGCCATAATCCCGCAAATCGCCGTCGCCGCCAGCAAAATCCCTGACAACCACAACGGTGCATGCCTCTCCGGATAAAAAGCCACACCCCACCAGAGCAGATAACATCCTGCACAGGCTGCAAGCATTAACACTCCCCGAAATAATGTATTCATAGCTGCCCCATAATCAGAAAACACTTTCTCATCTTCTTTCTTTATACTTAACTCACTGATCTAATATTTAAGCAAACTTCCCTCCACAAAATCTTCAATTTCAGTTCCTTATATGTATTTATAATTGTAATTCTTTTTTATCATATAATCAACTGTAGAATGAGTACAGCAGACTTTAATTCTCCAAAAATCCATGATATATTTTACCCATACCTATTTTCTTATAGAAAGGATAATTCACTATGGACTTCTATAAACGCGCCTCCATCATCTGCCAAAGCATCCCATACGGCACCGTCGCCACCTACGGTCAGATTGCCCTGCTCTGCCAGAAACCGAAAAACTCCCGTCAGGTGGGTTACGCTCTTCGTACCGGCAAACTCGGCGAAAATATCCCCGCCCACCGAATCCTGAATGCCTCCGGCATCCTGAGCGGTGCCGCATCTTTCGAAACCTACGACCAGCAGAAACTTCTCCTTGAAAACGAAGGCATAACCGTCATCCGCACAGATAAAGGCTGGAAAACTGACCTCAAAAAATACCAATGGAAAACTACCTTTGATGATGCCTTATACTTTGAGAACCTTTTCAAACAAGCAAACATATAACCTATAGCAATTCCAGAAAATAATGCGTCTTCTGTAACATATTTATACATCCCGGACATTATTTACATTTTCCCAACTATCTCTGAAGAAATTGGCCTTACCCAATTTCTTCCAACAAACTCATCTTTTTCCTCCCCATTTCCACTGTCAGCGCGAAGCAGCATCTCTCTGCAGGTGAATTTGGAGGGGGCTTAGAGTTACTTAGCCCCCGGAACTGAACCTGCAGAGAGATGCTGCTTCGCGCGTCCCTTCCCCCGAAAATGTACGCCCCACACCAACAACCTTCTTCCAAATACTTACAAAATCCTCTTGACTTCCCCCAAAAACAGAGTTAAAATTGCTTTAGCTTTTTAAACAGCTAAACCTATAACACACAAATTCAATGAAGGGAACCAGTAAAAACAGCCAAATCTGCCCTCAGAGAGCTGCAGTCCGGTGCAATGCAGTGACAGACCTGTTTTGAATATCATCCCTGAGAAGGAACGCCGAACCCGTAACTACTTATAATCCGGTAGCTGTCAATATTAACATTGCATTGCCGCACAATAAGTACAGCCCACAGTAAGCATTCCCGGCCGCCCCCCGTTACAGGAGCCGCGTATATCGGTACGTTGCAGAATCGTACTTGTTTCAAAGATGAAACAGGGTGGTTACGGAATATCATATGTCCGTCCCTGCGTGGGGCGGACTTTTTTTATGCCCTGACAGACAAGACATAACCCTTTTCAAACTTCCAGACTGCCAGATCTGAAACCGAAACACAGCTTCTGCTTTTCGCCAAACAGCAGAATTCACCACAGATGAAAAATACAATGATTACTCAAACATAATCACTACATTCCACCTGCCTGAATCTGCTCCCTTTTCCGAAAAACACCAGCAAAAATTTTTGAGAGGAGTAGAGAGCATGAAAATCTACAAAAAAATCATGAACGCACTGGCCGCAGTAGAAAAGATCGTCCTTGTGATCTCCACACTGCTCATTCTGGTGCTGACTGTCGGAAACGTATTTTCCCGTAAAGTCATCCACCGCTCATGGTCTTTCACAGAAGAACTCGTAGTAGCGGTATTCGTTCTGATCACACTGCTCGCCGCAGCACTCGCCTGCCGCGAAGGAGAACTGGTCAGCCTGACACTTATCACAGACCGTCTTCCGGAAAAACTGAAAAAACCATCCGTAATCCTGATCACAGTCCTGAGCCTCATCTTTTCCGCCATCCTTTTCAAATATGGCATGGACAAAGTAATCACTCAGCTGGAAAACGGAAAAAGAACCTTCGTATTAAACTGGCCGGAATGGATCTTCTGGTCCTTCGTACCGATCGGAGCAGGATGCATGATCCTTCACTTCATCGAATACTGCCTGGACTTTCTTGGCTTCGGCACCGATACGAACAACAACGACCTCAAAACCAACAACACCAAAACCAAAAAGGAGGACAAATAAAAAATGATCAGTGCAATCTTATTTATCTCCTTCTTCATATTCCTGATCCTCGGCGTACCGATCGGAATCTGCCTCGGACTTTCCTCCGTATGCGCAATCCTCTACTCCGGTACCTCCCTGACGATCGTAGCCACAAACATGTACTCAGGAATCAGCAAATTCCTGCTCCTGGCAATCCCATTCTTCGTACTGTCAGGAAACATCATGGCAAAAGCCGGTATCTCCAAACGACTGATCAAATTCGTTGATACCTGCGTAGGCCACAAAAAAGGCGGTATCGCCATCGTATGTGTTATCGTAGCCTGCTTCTTCGGCGCGATCTCCGGTTCCGGTCCTGCAACTGTTGCAGCCCTTGGTGCCGTACTGATCCCGGCCATGGTAGAGCAGGGCGGCTTCTCCGCACCATTCTCCACAGCACTGATGGCTACCTCAAGCTCCATCGCCATCGTCATCCCGCCAAGTATCGCATTCGTTGTATACGCATCCATCACAGGCGTATCCATTGCAGATATGTTCATGGCCGGTATCGTGCCTGGACTCCTGATGGGAATCGCTCTCGTCATCGTAGTAATGCTCGAAGCAAAGAAACACAACATCAAACCATCCAGAGAAAAAGCCTCCGGTAAAGAACGCTGGGACGCTTTCAAAGATGCTTTCTGGGGATTCCTGATGCCAATCATCATCCTCGGCGGTATCTACGGCGGTATCTTCACACCAACCGAAGCCGCAGCCGTATCCGTTGTATACGGACTTTTTGTAGGTATGGTCATCTACCGCGAAGTTTCCATCCGCGATATGTTTGACATCCTCGTAGACTCTGCAAAAACAACCGGTGGAATCATGCTTATCGTTGCCAGTGCATCACTGTTCTCCTTTGTATGTACAAAATTCGGTATCGCACAAGCAGCTTCCACATTACTTGGAAACATCGCACATAACCAGTTTACCTTCCTGCTGATCGTAAACATCATCTTCCTGATCGCAGGATGCTTCATCGATGCAAACTCCGCAATGTACATCTTCGTTCCGATCATGCTTCCTGTATGCAAGGCACTCGGATATGACGTCGTCGCATTCGGTGTTATGGCAACTGTAAACCTTGCAATCGGACAGGTAACTCCTCCTGTAGGTGTAAACCTCTTCGTAGCAATCAGTATCAGGATCAAAAAAGGTCTGGAAGTTACTCTTCAGGAAATTTCAAAGGCAGTTGTGCCAATGATCGCAGCTTCTGTTGCAGTTCTTCTGATCGTTACATACATCCCGATCACCTCTACTTTCCTTCCGAAAGCACTTGCAAAAGAAGGCTCCTACACAGGTGATCAGTCCTCCTCTTCCTCTGACACAACAGCCAAGGACGCAGGAGACGGCAATAACTCATTTGACACAATCGCAGATTACAGTGACCTTGACTGGCCGGAAATGACCTGGAACTTCGCATGCTCCACTACTGAAACAAGTACCTGGGCTGACGGCGGACGTAAGTTCGGTGAACTGATGGAAAAAGCTACCGGCGGCAAAGTCAAAGTCAACATTTACGCAGCTGACCAGCTTACAAACGGTAACCAGTCCGAAGGTATTCAGGCTCTGATGAATGGCGATCCGGTTCAGATCTCCATGCATTCCAACCTGATCTACTCCGCATTCGACCCACGTTTCAACGTTGTATCTCTTCCGTTCGTCTATGATTCCTATGATGATGCAGATGCGAAATTCGACGGCGAAGCAGGTGAGAAGCTGAAAGAAATCCTCAGTGAATACGGACTCCACTGCATGGGTATCGCAGAAAACGGTTTCCGTGAACTGACCAACAGCAAGCATGAAGTAAAATCTGTTGATGATATGAAAAATCTCAAAGTCCGTGTAGCAGGTTCCAACCTTCTGATGGAATGCTACAAGAGATGGGGCGCTGATGCTACCAACATGAACTGGTCCGAGACTTACACAGCTCTCCAGCAGAACACAGTTGAAGGTGAGGAAAACCCACTTCCGGCTATCGACGCAGCAAGCGTTCAGGAAGTTCAGCCTTACTGCTCTATGTGGGATGCGATTTATGACTGTCTGTTCTTCTGCATCAACGAAGACATCTACAACGACCTGACACCAGAACAGCAGGCAGTTGTTGACGAGTGTGGACAGAAAGCAGTTGAGTACGAACGTTACATCAACCGTTCCAGCGACAACGAGATCAAAGAACGCTGGACATCCAAAAACGGCGTGACATTCACAGAGAAATCTGATATGGATATCGATTCCTTCAAGGAAGCCGTTGATGGTGTAGACGAATGGTTCGTAAACGAACTCAAGACCCAGGGCTATGACGACGCTCAGGATCTGGTTGATCTGTTTACAAAATAATCAAAAAGGTTACAAAACTCCATAAAAATAAAAGAACAGGGGATGAAGTTTTATCAAATTATGATAATCTTCATTCCCTGTTTGATTTTTATATAAGGTACAGATATTATAGCAATCCTCTAAAATAACGCATCTTAATCCAGTCCATCAGGACTTCACGCTCTGATGGGCTGGATTACTTGCATTATTTTCTCTTCCTGTAGCCCTTCCCCGATCACGATCAGAACCTCCTGCCCTACATGAAGCGGGTGGATCGTAATTTCATTCTTGGTAGCATTTAATTCAATCCAGTGCTGCCCTTTCTCCTGCGTCTGCTCAGACTGTCCGGAATTTTCATCATCGTCTACTCTCATAAATCCTTTCATACGGAACACATGCCCGCATGCCGGATCAGACAAAATCTTCTCAGCAGCCTCTCTCAGTTCCTTCTCCGTCATCTTCACATTCATAAAGTACAGAGAAGTAAACGCATCCTCCGCCTCAAACTCCGGTTTCCGGTAACTTGCCATCTCATATCCACAATCCGCAATCTGGTCAAAGTCCTCTTTCGACATCTCATTCCAGTTTTTGTGGATAACATTGTTTCTAACTCCTGCTTCATCGCTGCCATCAAAATCTTTTCCAAATCTCCTGCTGCAATGCACCTTTTCCAGTGCATGATTCACATGCTCAATCGTCCCCTGAATCTCCTCCGGTGACGCATCCTGGCTCTTGCTCATCACAATGCACCCTGCATCTGCCACTTCCGAAGCCAGAATAAAATCCGCCTCATCCGACAGATCACTCTCCAGTTTCGAATCCACAATTGCGATCACATTTCCAATCTGATACCAACGGTTCAGCGGCTCCTCATGAAGAATGTCAAAAAACTCATCCACATCAAAAATCCCCGACGGCTCCACAATCACCCGGTCATAACCGCACATTCCCATAGCAATCAGTTTCGTCTTAAATCTCCTTCTGTGGCAGTCCTTATCGCATCCCCCGGAAATCATTTCCAGTTCACAGTTATCACCCATCAAATCCTGAAGCAGCATCATATCCACATTCACTGCCCCATAATCATTCTCCAGAATCCCGATATTCTTTCCTGCATCCATCAGATACTGCGCATACTTTCTGATAAATGTCGTCTTCCCTGAACCAAGAAAACCTGTAATTAAATCTACTTTTATCATTGTTCTCTCTTTCTCCTGTATTTCATTTTTACTATAACTGTAGAATCAGGGAAGCAATGTATCCCTGATTAGTGCCAAAATAATACTCTGATTAGTGCCAATAGTGCCACAAATAGCACTAATTATATCCTCATAATACCTTTCATATAATATACTACCAGATATTTTTTATTTGTCCTGGCAAATTTCTTCACGCATATTATAAAACACGAAATGCAGTGCCCGCAAGCACTGCATTTCTCATTAATTTTATCATTTTGATTTCGTAATCAGTTTTCTAAGCATGTCCACAGGGATCATGGTTGCTCCCAGAATGATCACTGCGATCCAGCCTTTGATTCCAAATGGTACACAGGAGAACATTTCTCCGATTACTTTAAATGGTGCCAGCGGAACCAGGGCAGCGTTTACGATTGCAGCCTGTACCAGAATGATGCCAAAGAATACTTTCAGGAAACCGGTATTTTCATCCAGTCCTTTAAAAATTCCGAAACCGTCATCACGGACATTAAATCCGTTAAACAATGCACTGATGATAAACAGTACGAAGTAACCGGTCAGATGCTGTTCTTCGCTTCCGAAAAGGTTCTTAAAGAACGGAGCTTTCAGATATACGAAACTTACCACAGTCAGCCACAGTCCCATGATCAGGATCTGGGCCATCATCTGTTTGCTGATGATGCTCTCATCTCTTCTTCTCGGCTTCTCTGTCATGTATTTCTCAAGAGCCGGTTCATTACCAAGCATGATCGCTCCCAGACCATCCATTACCAGGTTAACGAACAGAAGATGAGTAACTTTCAGTGGCTCATCCACGCCAAAGAACGGTGCCAGCGCACTGACAACTACCGCTGTGACATTGATCACAAGCTGGAACTTACAGAACTTCAGGATATTGTGATAAATCGTTCTTCCATAGAGGATTGCATCCTTAATGGATTTGAAGTTATCATCCAGAATAACGATCTCACCGGCTTCCTTGGCAGCCTCGGTACCACTTCCCATGGCAAAACCAACATCCGCTCTCTTTAATGCCGGAGAGTCATTGACACCGTCACCGGTCATACCGACTACCAGATTCATTTCCTGACAGAGCCTTACCATTCTGGATTTATCGGTAGGAAGTGCTCTGGCGATCACTCTGATATTCGGAATGATCTTCTTCACTTCATCATCGCTCATCTCATTAAGCTGTGCGGAAGATAATGCTCTGTCACTTGCATTCTGCAGAAGTCCTGCATCTTTTGCAATGGCAACGGCTGTCTCCAGTCTGTCACCTGTGATCATAACAACCTGGATGCCGGCACCCTGAACCTCACGGATCGCATCTCGTGCTTCCGGACGGACATCATCACGGATTCCTACCAGACCAATGATCACTACGTCATCATTGATGCTGTTTTCCACCATCTTACTCTCAGAGTATCCGAAAGCAAGCACACGCATGGCTTTACCGGCCAGCTCATCAATCTTTCTGTCCAGAACAGCTTTGTCCATCTTCTGGATCCTGCCGTCCTGATCCATGTATAATTTCGCTTTTGCCAGAAGTCTCTCAGGAGCACCTTTGTAGAAAGTTTTTCCCAGACTTTCGATCCGCGCCTGACTGAATTTATTGGAAGAGTTAAATCCCTGATGCTCTGTTACCACACATTCCTTACTCTGATCGAGAGCATTGAACGTATCCTCTCCGATAAATTTCATCAGTGCCTGGTCTGTCGCATTACCACCGATGACTCTGTGTTCTGCGTCAAACATAGACTGTGTATTTTTACCGATTGCAAGGTCTACCAGACCTTTGACTTCACTGTGTCTGCTTAACTGTGAAATCTCAATGGACTGTCCGTCTGCGGTAAAGAAATCTACCACTTCCAGTCGTCCTTTGGTGATGGTACCTGTCTTATCACTGAAAAGAATATTCAGGGAACCTGCTGTCTCGATACCTTCTGCTTTTCTTACCAGTACGTTGTGATCCAGCATCTTACTGGTGTTCTGCATCAGTACCAGTGAAATCATCAGCGGAAGACCTTCCGGAACTGCACAGACAATGATAACAACTGCCAGAGATACCGCTCTTACCAGATCCTGAATGACCACTTCGAAGCCCTGTCCGAAGTATGCCCCCGGACCACCGCCCAGGAGGATAAAACTTACAAAATACAGCACTGCGATCACTACCGCACCGATATATCCAAAAGTGGAAATCTGTTTCGCCAGCTTCGCAAGTTTGACTTTCAGCGGAGAATCCGGCTCGTCTTCCTGCATTTCCTCTGCCATCTTACCCATCATGGTTTTCAGGCCGACTTTGCGTACATCCAGAATACCTTCTCCGTCAAATACGACTGCTCCGCGGAAAAGAGAATGCTTATCTACAAATGTATCACCTGTGATGTCATCTGCAAGCTGAAATCCTTCTTCTGCTGCTGTCTTCTTACATTCCTCTGCCTCACCGTTAAGGGCTGAGTTGTCCACACGCAGAGAACCGTCCACCAGAATACCGTCTGCCGGAACCTTGTCCCCGGACTGAAGGAGAACCTTATCTCCCACTACTACATCATCCACTTCAATGATGGTAATCACACCATTTCTGTGGACCTTACATTTGTCCTTCTCCGTGTTGTCTTTCAGCTCACGGTACTTCGTGTCGCTGGCAACGCCTGTCTTGGCAGACACGAAAGCAACGATGATCACTGCCACAATGGTTCCCAGAGGCTCATAAATCTCTGCGTAGCCAAAGAAAAACATAACGATCATCAGTGCTGCGATTGCAAGCAGAATACGGATCATAGGATCACTGAAAGTTTCCTTGAATTCCTGCCAGAACGTGGTAGGTTCTGAATCCGGAATTACGTTGGAACCGTTCTGCTGCCGCGACTGTTCAACTTCTTTGTCTGTAAGTCCGTTAAATTTCATGTTGCTGCTCCTTCTTAATTTTTTTGTTTGTACTGCTTTCTTTTACCTCACTGCCATTCCCCAGTAACAAACATATTCTTATCCAGTCTTTTTTTACTGATATCTTGCAGAAAGTTCTCCCAGACCCGGATCTTTGGTGCCCTGTCCGATCGCGCCGAACTTCCATTCTCCGTTATGTCTGTAAACTTCTCCAAAGATCACAGCCGTCATATCCGGATAGCTGTCTGTCAGATTATAACGGCAGATTTCCTTTTGGGTTCTGTCATCCACCAGACGGATAAATGCATTCCGGATCATTCCAAAGTGCTGGTGTCTCTTTAAGGCATGGTAAATATTTACCACGATCACGATTTTATCATATTCCGCCGGAACATGTGCCAGATCGATCACGATCTGTTCATCGTCTCCCTCTCCGGCACCGGTCAGGTTATCTCCCATATGTAACACAGTGCCTGTTTTGTGTTTGAGATTTCCAAAGTAAACAAGATCCTCTCTGTTCACCAGTCTGCCATTTTTCAGAAGGATCGCAGATGCATCACAGTCGATATCCTGCTTTCCTGTAAAAAGTGACAACAGTCCTTTCGGCTGCGGCGCCTCATCCCAGCCAAGTCCTACGATAACCTTTGACAGCCCTGGACTTTCCTTGGAAAGACTGACCTTCTGTCCTTTCTGTAAATTGATTGCCATACGGCACCTCCTTAATTTATACTGATTTCTCTGCTGTTTTTATATCCGTTTTTACATCCATCTTTATATCTGTTTCCAGATATTCAGCAAAAAATCTTACGATAACGGCTTCTCATAAAAAACACTTCTGGTTATTCTTACGCAACCTCAATTCCATAGTGTCCGCATAATGCAGCCAGTCCACCCTGGAAACCGCTTCCGATCGCATTGAATTTCCAGTCGCCATTGTGTTTGTAAAGTTCACCTACAACCACTGCTGTCTCGATGGAGAAATCTTCTCCCAGATCATAGCGGATCAGCTCCTGATTTGTAGCTTCGTCCACGATACGAATATAGGCATTGGAAACCTGTCCGAAGTTCTGGCGTCTTACGTCTGCATCATAGATGGTTGCTGTAAAAGCAATTCTCTCGATATTGGCAGGAATCTTTGTCAGGTCGATTTCGATCTGCTCGTCATCACCCTCACCTTCACCGGTACGGTTGTCGCCCATATGCTTTACACCTTCGCTCGGATGAACCAGATTTCCGTAGAAAACGAACTCTTTTTCTGTCGGGCATTTGCCATTAGCACCACACATAAAAGCTGCTGCATCCAGGTCGAAATCAGAACCGGAATCAAATGCATTGACATCCCAGCCAAGTCCTACCATGATATTTTTCAGTGATGGATTTCCCTTTGTTAAATCAACTTTCTGTCCTTTTGATAAATTAATAGGCATAATTTTTTCCTCCTTGGATTTATGGATTTATTATTGTTTCTTTGGCGGCATATGGTACATTCGGTTAAATTCCTGTTTAATATCCTCCAGCTTTTTCTGGTCTTCCACACGCTTTCTGCGGGCATCTTCCTGAATCTGTCTGGTTTCGTCAATTCCGTTGACAATTGTTTTCCAGGTTGTTTCCAGAGTTTCTGCCTTGATGGAACTTCCGGATGCCATACGCGCAGTCATCTTAGACTGTTCCACGGTATTCTGTGCATTTTTCAGAAGCATTTCATTTGTCTTTTCATCCAGCGCTGAGAGTGCTTCTGCCTGCATTTTCTGGCGTTTCAGCATGATTGCCTGTGCCAGTGCCTGCTTGAATACCGGAAGCGTAATGATAAATGCGGAGTTAATTTTCCGCACCAGATTCATATTGCTGAATGCCATTGTGCGGATCATCGGAATGGACTGCATTGCCACACTCTCCGCAGTTCTTAAATCCTGCGTTCTCTGCTCCAGCATCATCAGTGCCTGATTCAGAGTCGTCAATTCAAACTGAATAGACTGGTCGCCGGTTGCTTCCATATCTGCCTGCCGCTGTGCAATGTAATCTTCCAGTTCCCGGCATCCCTGCTCTCCGGCAAGAATATATTTCACCAGTTCATGATAATAGTTTACATTGGCATCAAACATTGTCTCCAGCTTACGGTTCGACTGCTTAATCTCGGATTCGTACTGCTTTAACTGAACATAAATCTTATCGATTTCTTCTCCCATAGTATGGTATTTATCCAGAATTTTATCCAGTTGTTTCTTAAATCCGCCAAACAGCTTCTCGATCATTCCCGGATTCTTATTGATTTCCTCCAAATCAAACTTGTCCATAACCTTCGCCAGAGTCGTAAGCATTTCGCTCGTCTCATCCAGCTGGGACATATTCATACTGTTCAGAACCACGTCCGATGCTTTGGAAATCTCCTCCGCCACTTCTGCGCCAAACGATACGATCGTCTCCAGATTATTGACCTCAATCGTACTGACGATATCGTCCACTTCCTGAGAACCTGTCAGTGTTTCATTCATCTGCTGCCGGTCCGCCACAATATCATATTGCTTCACGACTTCAGGAACATTTTTCACTGCCCCACTCTGTGGTGCACTCCCTGCTCCTGCTTTACTGAAATCAAGTCCCATTCCCTCACACTCCTCCCCCAAACAGTCTTTCTATCCATGATTTAGGCTTTGCCGGTGATGAAGCGGAAACTGTCCGGAAATCCGGAACTGTAAGATCATACAGATATTCTCCTGCCTGATGTTCCTCCATCACCTTTCTGTTAAAATGTTTCTCTATATTCTGATATCCGGCAGGGATAAAGAACACAATGTCAAATCCCACCAGATTCAAAAACGCAGTTAAGATCGAATCTTCCAGGGACATTATTTTTTCCCCTGTATTGATATATACCATTTTCGGATTCTTTTTTGTAAAATCAAATTTCTGTATCAGTCTGAGGATTTCTTTCGGAAGATTCAGAACAGTCGCAATGATCGTATACTCCGTCCCATTCTCAAACGTTCCACGAATCAATTTCTCATCGATCAGAAGCTGAAGCTTGTCCAGAATGTGCTCCTGAATCTCCTCCCGCAGAAAACCATAAGGATAATCCGGATGCTTCTTAATCTTCTCCCTCTGCAACCGGTGATTCCTGTAAAAACCAACCGCCGGTGCCTTCATTGGGTTCTCTTTCATCGGATCAAGAAACGGTACATTCTTTACCACTACCGTATCTTCCGTGATCAGTTCCTGAATCTTTTCCCAGTAATGAGCCACTGATCCATCCTTTACCCCGGATACCTTGGCAAAGATCACAGGCATATTCACCTTATCCTCTGTGGTACTGAAATTCGGCCGGTACTTCAGATCTTCTTTCCAGAGCATCCAGATTTCTTCATACATCGTCTGAAGGCTGACCGACACTGCTTTCTGGTACTGCTTCTCCCTGTACAGCCCGGAATTCTGGTACATCAGCGTATCCAGCTCCCGCTCCGCATGGTAGGCGGCGGTTCCCATCTGTACACTATTATTTTCCTCCGGAAATTCTTTCACAGAAAGCGATTCTTCAAAATTCAGCTCATAAAGCATTTTATCCTGAAGATTTTTCCTGAAATTTTCCTGAAGTTTCTCCGGAACTTCCCCAAATTCTACTTTATGGTTCCTGTCAGGATTTAAGATCAGTACATCTGTCGGAAGCCGGGAAAGCATTTTCAGGAAAAGGCCCTCCGCCTCATTTCCACTTCCGGAAACTCTGCTTTCTGTGCTTCCACTTCCTGCAAGCCCGTTCCTTGCCATATAAATAAAACAACTGATCTCCGGCATCTTCCATGCTTGAAAAAGCTGCACCTGATATCGTTTCAGCCAGCATAGCAGGTATACTGCCTTTCCTGTCAGCTTATTCAGATTCATGTCCGGGTGAGACGCTTCCTCCTTCATTATATCTACAAACGCCTTCACCATCAGTCTCTGCAGCTCCGGTTTGCTTGCATAATGAATATTTTCGGATAAATTCATAAGCAGTTCATCTGTATTTCTGTAATTCTGCCTTCGGATTCCTGCGATTTCCTCCGGGGATGGCGGCTGAATCCTGCCATTTACGATCACGACCGGACGTCCGGCAGCTTTTAATTCCTGCCCGAACTGGTACAGCTCATTCAGATAAGTCAGCTTATCCTCCACACCATTGATCAGCAGAAAACAGTTATAAAACAGTTTCGAATCTGACGTTCCATTCAACGTTTCATTTACCGCTCCATCCGACTTTCCCTCCAGCCTTCTGTTCATCACTGGAGTCCGGATATCATCCAGACCTTTTCCGGATATCCATGCGTTGGTACAATTTAGCAACTCTGGTTTCTTTCCATACAGACGTTCTGCATTCATTTCCCGCTGTATCTGCTCACGCAGCCATTTCAGGTTAAATTCTGCCGGAAATGCTTTCATTTCAGAACCAGAAAGAGCATTTTCTGCTCCCGGTCCCATATATCTTTCCTGTCCTGTTATCTCCGCCCGTTTCAGGCTCTGTATCTGAAGTTCATCCGACAATGCAGACTTCGGGTCCAGCTCCAGATATTTTTTATCTCCGTGATACTGCAAAAGCACCACATCACATCCGGCATTCGCCAGAATGGAGATCAGCATCAGTTCATATCTGCTGATTTCTCCTTCATATAAAATCTTCGGGATTTCTTCTTCTCCCAGAAGATTTACGATCCGTTCAAATTTATAATAGAGCCAGCACATAAATTTAATGTAGGCGTTGCGGAGCATATTGTCATTTTTTCCTTCTCTTCTCAGTGAAAAAAGAGAATCATAAATCGAATCCGCCACATTCTTCCTCTGGTGAACCTTCATTCTGGGCAGCCATTTCTCCAGACTTGTGCTGATAAATTCCTGACTCAGTACAAAGTCCATACCCATGATTTCTCCATAATAGGAAAGATTCTTCTCATCCGGATTCGGAATCTTCCCCTCGATCACCACTCCCCGTCTCCGGGCAGTTTCATAATATTTCCAGATAAACTGTTCAATCTCTTCTGTATATCCGTTAATCCGATAAAAATAGATATCCTGACACGTTCCCCTGTCTGAAAGATTTTTAAAAAAATCATCCAGATTCTGTATCTTCTGATGTCTAAACATATATGTTCACCTTTTTGCTACGAATTTCAGAACAGATAGTCTGAAATCCAAATTGTTCTGGCTAATTTACTTGGTATTGTATCATTTTTTATCTGCAAATTCAATATTTCTATATATTTTTATAGATTATTCACACAATTTTATATTTTTTTCACACATGCAGTTTCTCCCAAAACCTGTCTGCATACATTTATTTGCAGATTTCTTCCATATAAACCGCATCACAACTGTAACCATAATAAATGCCGCAGAAACTCATAATTCCTGCGGCACTGCACTTACTATTTTCATTTTTTATTTTTGCGTATTTTCAATCTGATCCTGTGCCTCCTGGCTGATCTCCACCGGGGTAACTACCAGTTTCGCGTTGTCGGGGAGGCCTGACGGATCTGTCAGTGTTACTTTTACATTAATATCTTCACTTTGATAATCATATTTTGTGACTTCTGCGTCTGCATTGTCCGGTTTTTCCGTCGGAGACGGTTCCGGAATTTCTGTCGGGGATATTTCCGGTGTCTCTGTCGGAGATACTTCCGGAACTTCTGTTGGAGGTACTTCCGGCGTTTCTGTCAGCTGCGGTTCTTCTGAAACCTCTGTTACTCCATCTGAGGTCGTCCCATCCGAAAAAGGATTGTTCTCCTGCTCAGGTTCCATTTTCGAGGTTTCTGTCATCTGTGAATTTCCTTCAGGTTCTGACGTAAAGGGATCCGGTTCCATGTTCAGCCATTCTGAATCATCACTTCCGGATACATATGTGACCGGAACGCTTTGCAGTACGATCATACTGATAAGCACCATCACACATATAAGGCTTAAACATCGCCTGGGCCAACCATATTTTTTCTTTTTCATTTTGCTCTCCCTGCCTTTCCATACATGATTGTCACAGCCTGTTAACCCGTCCATGGATATTTCATCTATATTTTATGCAGCGAGGGCAAAAAAAGACCGCAATCCATCATCTTCTGAATGGATTGCGGTCATATCTTCTCGATACGATTCTGTTGAATAATTCAGTTTTTTTCCAATATCAAAACGGAATTACAGAAATCGTAAATTTCCGTTTCTTCCTGCTTTTTTCTTTTCCTGCCCTTTAAGACAGTTCCAGTTTACCTGTATAAAGCTGATAATAGGTTCCCTTTAACTTAATGAGGTCTTCATGATCGCCTCTCTCGATGATCTTACCGTGATCCAGTACAATGATCGCATCGCTGTTTCTGATCGTTGAGAGTCGATGAGCGATTACGAATACGGTACGGCCTTTCATGAGGTTATCCATACCTTTCTGTACGATACTCTCAGTACGGGTATCGATGCTTGAAGTTGCTTCATCCAGGATCAGTACCGGCGGGTTGGCTACGGCTGCTCTGGCGATAGAGAGAAGCTGGCGCTGTCCCTGGGAGAGTTCTTCGCCGTCTCCGCTTAACATGGTATCATATCCGTTTGGAAGCATCTTAATGAACTGGTCTGCGTGAGCCAGTCTTGCTGCCTCGTATACTTCCTCATCTGTGGCATCCAGTTTCCCATAGCGGATGTTTTCCTTGATGGTTCCTGTAAACAGATGGGTATCCTGAAGTACGATTCCCAGAGAACGTCTCAGGTCATCTTTCCTGATCTTGGTGATGTTGATTCCGTCGTAACGGATCTTACCTTCCTGAATATCATAGAAACGGTTGATCAGGTTGGTGATGGTTGTCTTTCCTGCACCGGTAGAACCTACGAAAGCAAGTTTCTGACCAGGTTTTGCAAAAAGACTGATGTCTTTCAGGATCACTTTATCCGGGTTATATCCGAAGGTAACGTCTTCGAAACGAACATCACCTGTCAGTTCAGTGTAAGTAACGGAACCGTCTGCGGAATGCGGATGTTTCCATGCCCACATGCCGGTTCTCTCTTTGCATTCGGTGATATTTCCGTTTGCATCTTTTCTCGCATTGACAAGTTCTACATAACCTTCATCTTCTTCCGGTTTCTCATCAATGAGTTTAAAGATTCGTTCTGCACCCGCAAGTGCCATAACGATCGCGTTGAACTGCTGTGCCACCTGCATGAATGGCTGAGTGAAGCTCTTTGTGAACTGTAAATAGGAAGCCATAACACCAAGAGTAATGCCGCCCACACCTGTGACAGAGAGAAGTCCGCCAAGTACTGCTGTCAGTACGAACTGCAGGTTACCGATGTTACCGATCACCGGTCCCATCATGTTTCCGTATTTGTTTGCGTTTGCGGAGCTCTCGAAAAGAGCTTCGTTGAGTTTGTCAAATTCCACCTTGGATTTGTCTTCATGGTTGAAAACTTTTACAACTCTCTGACCGTTCATTCGTTCTTCCACAAATCCGGTCACGTCTGCCAGAGCTACCTGCTGACGGATGAAATATTTTCCACTGTTGGAACCAATCTTATTGGTAACTTTCAGCATGACAAAGATGATCACAACTGCCAGAATGGTAAGCAGCGGGCTTAACAGCAGCATGGAAATAAAAGTAACAATAATGGTAAACAATGCCATCAATGCCTGCGGAATCGCCTGGCTGATCATCTGTCTCAGAGTATCGGTATCATTGGTATAAAGACTCATGATAGATCCGTTTGTGTTCTGGTCGAAGTAGCGGATCGGGAGAGTCTGCATATGCTCGAACATGTCATCACGTACACTCTTGAGCACACCCTGTCCGATGAAAACCATCATTCTTGTATAAATAAATGTGGAAATAACACCCAGTGCAAAAATCGTGCCAAGAACTGCCAGTGCTTTATACAGCTCTGCAAAGTTCGGATCCGTCTGTCCGATCAGCGGAATGATAAAATCATCCAGCAGGAATTTCAGGGACAGAGAGACTGCAATACTTGCCACGGAACTGACAAAGATGCAGATAAATACGATGATAAACTGTATCTTATGTGTTCCTGTCATATATTTCAGAAGTCTTTTGGCAGTTTTGATGGTGTTCTGGTCTATTTTTTTCTTCTTATTCATCGTCTCCGCCTCCTTTGACCTGTGATTCATATACTTCTCTGTAAATGTCGTTTGTTTTCAGAAGTTCTTCTGAAGTGCCTACGCCTACGATCTTACCGTCATCCAGTACAATGATCTGGTCTGCATCTTCAATAGAAGAAACTCGCTGTGCGATAATGATCTTTGTTGTGTTCGGGATTTCTTCGCGGAAAGCCTTACGAATCAGGGCATCGGTTCTGGTATCTACCGCACTGGTAGAGTCATCCAGGATCAGGATCTTCGGTTTCTTAAGCAGTGCTCTGGCAATACACAGACGCTGTTTCTGACCACCGGATACGTTGTTACCGCCCTGAACGATCATGGTGTTGTAGCCATCCGGAAATTCACTGACGAATCCGTCTGCCTGAGCCAGCTTACATACACGCTGAACTTCGGCATCGCTGGCTTTCCCATCACCCCAGCGGATATTTTCATAGATACTTCCGGAGAACAGCACGTTTTTCTGAAGTACCATGGAAACCTGATCACGGAGTACTTCCAGGTTATAGTTGCGGACATCCACGCCGCCGACCTGAACATTACCGTTTGTGACATCATAAAGTCTCGGGATAAGCTGCACCAGAGTAGACTTGGCACTTCCGGTTCCACCGATGATACCTACCGTCTGGCCTGATTTAATATGAAGGTTTACATCTTTCAGGGAAAGGTTTCCGCCTTCGCCTGCATAGCTGAAGTCTACATGGTTAAAGTCAATCGAACCGTCAGCTACTGTTTTCACTGCGTCATCTTTGTCCTGCATCTCCGGAACTTCATCCAGAACTTCTGTGATACGTTCTGTGGAGGCTTCTGAGATCATCAGCATAACAAATACGAAAGTTACCATGTTCAGAGACATCAGGATCTGAAGTGCATAGACAATGATACTTGTCAGTTCACCGGTTTCCATACTGCCGAATACGATTCCTCTTCCGCCAATCACAACAATGATAATGATCACGGTATACATGGTAAACATCATAACCGGTGAGTTCCATGCAACGATCTTTTCTGCTTTGGTAAACAGTGTGTAAACGTATTTGGAAATTCCATGGAATTTCTCAATTTCGTAGTCTTCTCTTACGAAGGCTTTCACAACACGGGATGCATTTACATTTTCCTGCACGGAGTTGTTCAGGACATCATATTCACCAAATACTTTAATGAAATGTGGATGTGCCTTCTTTGCAATAAAGATGAGTGTGCCGCCCAGAAGCGGAACAACAACCAGGAACAGCATTGCAATTGGTTTGTTGATGGTCAGTGTCATGATCCATGACAGAATAATCATAAACGGTGCTCTGGCAAGGAGACGGATGCTCATCATATATGCCTGCTGTACATTGGTGATATCTGTGGTCATACGTGTGACCAGACCTGAAGTTGAAAAGTGGTCGATATTTTTGAAGGAGAAGTCCTGTACCTTGTAAAAAATATCGTGTCGTAAGTTTTTGGCAAATCCTGCTGCCGCAACTGCCGCCATATTTCCAGCCTGTACGCCGAAGAACAGGGCAAGCATTGCCATGACAACAAGGATGGCGCCACGCTGGATGATGTAGCTCATGTCACCGTTTGCAATACCTGTGTCGATGATCTTCGCCATTTCCAGCGGAATCAGAACTTCCATCAGTACTTCCAGGATTACAAGGATCGGAGCCAGTACTGACTGCTTTTTGTATTCCCGGACGGAACGTAAAAGTTTCTTGTTCATCTTTTCGATGTCCTCCTTGATTATTGATTTTTACTGTTTTTGTTTTTCTTCTCGTTTTTGTTTTTCAGTTTTATTTCTGAATTTCAACTTTGTTTTTGGATTTCAGTCTTGTTTTCGCTGCATTTCTTCCAGATTTTTGTGCATCATCCAGAGAACCTGTTTACACAGGGCCACATCTTCTTTTGAGATTCCTTTTTCCAGACAGCGTTCTGTCTCATCAATATGTTCCAGGATTGCCGGAAGGATATCTTTTGCCTTATCGGTTGGTATGATCCGTTTCAGGCGTCCGTCCTGTTTTTCACATTCTCTGTAAATAAAGCCTTTCTTTTCCATTAGCTGAAGGGTACCTGTTGCGGTTGATTTCCGTATCTGAAATTCTTCTTCGATATCCTTCTGATAAAGATCCCGGTGCAAAGTTTCCAGAAGAATAAACTTCAGCACATGTTTCTGCATTGCAGTCAGTTCATCGGATTTCATTACATCTGACGGATTATTTCTGTTTCGCACCATCTGATGAGAAAGAATACCGATCAGTCTTCCCATGTGCATATCTTCTACTTTGATTTTCAGCTCTTCATCCACGCTTTACACCTCCTCCTTTTTGCTGATAATTTTGCTAATTAGTTAGCCTCCTAATAGTTCGTGTCCTAACTTTTTACTATTATAAAGACACATAGATGAGTTGTCAACTTCTTTTTTTAAATTCGGACGCCCCCCAAAAAATCTGGTCTGGGAGTGCAAGGCAGAAAGTAAAAAAATAAAAGCTTGTCTCCAGACATTCACCGTAATAAAGATACGCTGCTGGAATTTTAGAATTGCAACCCGCAAAAGAATATGGTAAGATAATTTCATTGAGTACAGCGATAAAATGTAAAAGTCAACAATGGATATGAGGAGGAAATATTATTATGTATATTACATGTCTTGACGTAGAAGGCGTACTGGTACCTGAAATCTGGATCGCGTTTGCAGAGGCAAGTGGAATCCCGGAATTAAAGAAAACAACCCGTGATGAGCCGGATTATGATAAGCTGATGAACTGGAGACTTGGCATTCTGAAGGAACATGGTCTTGGTCTGAAAGAGATTCAGGATGTTATCGCAAAGATTGATCCGCTTCCGGGTGCTAAAGAATTTCTGGATGAACTTCGTTCTTTCTCTCAGGTCATTCTGATCAGTGATACTTTCACACAGTTTGCAGCACCTCTGATGGAGAAACTTGGCAGACCTACTTTATTCTGCAATACACTTGAAGTTGCTGAAAATGGTGAGATCACAGGCTTTAAGATGAGAGTTGAGCAGTCTAAGTTAACCACTGTAAAAGCGTTACAGTCTATCGGATTTGATACTATCGCAAGCGGTGATTCCTACAACGACCTTGGTATGATCCAGGCAAGCAAGGCTGGTTTCCTGTTCAGAAGTACAGATAAGATCAAAGCAGATTATCCGGATATCCCGGCTTATGAAGAGTATGATGAACTGCTGGCTGCTATCAAAAATGCAATGAAATAAAACACTTCTTCGCCGCAGGGTGATCCTGCCGAAGAACTTTTATATCACAGGAATATTACCGGATAAATTTTCTGTGATATAGAAAAATCTGCGGAAGATACAGGAAATCAGATAAATGTATCTTTCGCAGATTTTTATTTTACTGTAAGTCGGCTCAACAACTTTGCAGAACATTTGCAGAACAGCAGGCTGTTAAGCATTAACTATAGTTATCTTTCTTATTCTGTCACGTATGCTTTTACGAGTTCATAAGTATTTCTTACTCCGTCCATATGAGAACGTTCGTAATTATGGGAGGCATATACTCCCGGGCCGATGAGGCCGTGGCGGATGTCATATCCTGCACGTAAGGTTGCTTCTACATCGGAACCGTAGTGCGGATAAACGTCGATTGCGAAATCCAGATTGTGCGCCTTTGCCGTATTGACCAGTGCTGTGATCAGGTCGTAATTGTACGGGCCGCCGGAGTCTTTTGCACAGATGGACACCATGCGTTCTGTGCATCCAAGGTCAGCTCCCACACATCCCATATCTACAGAGATCATTTCTTCCGTGTCTGCCGGTACGAAACTTCCGCCGTGTCCTACTTCCTCATAAACAGTAAATAATAAGGAAACTTTTCGGTTCAGGGTAAGTTCTTCTTCCTTCACAGCTTTTGCAAGTCCCAGAAGAATGGCTGCGGAAAGTTTGTCATCCAGAAAACGGCTTTTAATATATCCGCTTTCTGTAATCACTGTGCGGGGATCCATGGCAATGATATCTCCAACCTGGATTCCCAGATTCTCAGCATCCTCTTTTGACTCTACATTCTCATCCAGCAGAATCTCCATGTTTTCTTCTGTCTGTTCCACTTTCTCATCTGCCACATGTGCGGAAGGCTCTGTATTCAGTACGACTCCTGTGTAAACTCTGCCGTCTCTGGTGTGAATGGTACAGTTTTCTCCGTCTGCGGTTCTCCACTGATGACCGCCCAGAGTGGTCGGGCGAAGGCGTCCGTTGTCTTTTATGGAACGTACCATTGCTCCCAGTGTGTCAATGTGAGATGCCAGAACCAGTGGATTTCCCTCTCCGCCAATCGTTACCAGCACATTTCCCTTATTGGAAAGTTCCGGCTCGTATCCCATTTCTTTTAATGTTGTCAGCAGATATTCTGCTGCCTTTTTTGTATAGCTGGACGGGCTTGGAATCGCAGTCAGATTCTTTAACTGCTCCCCGATAAATTCAAGATTTTTCTCCATTTTTCTCTTCCTTTCATGTCTGTATGATTTTTATAACATTATAATGCCAGGGGCGAAAATCTTCTGCCCCTGACCTGCTGTCTGCAAATTATGCAATATGATATTTTTCTTTAAACTGCTGTGATGTACATGGTTTGCTGTAATAATATCCCTGAATGTAATCCGGTTTCATGTGCGAAATCTCTTTCAGTTCTTCCGCTGTCTCGATTCCTTCCACGACCACCTTTAGATTCAGGCTGTGGATCATATCTATGATGTGCTCCAGCAGTTTATGTTCATATTCATTCTGTAAAGCCTGCATGGTAAAACTGCGGTCAATTTTCACCGTATTCGGGGAAAGTATTCCGATATTTTTCAGATTGGAATATCCGGTTCCGAAATCATCCATCGCAATACAGACTCCGATTTCCTTAAAGTTCCGCCATATATTCATAACATTCTGAGAAGTTTCCAGATATCCGCTCTCCGTCAGTTCCAGGATAATGCTGTCTGCGGAAAGAGAATGTCTGTCCAGAATGGTATAGAAATCTTCCACCAGCGCACTTTTCAATAACTGAATATAGGAAAGATTAATGCTGATCTTAAATTCCGGATAAAATTTCCTGCACTCTTCACACATCGTCATGGCTGTATCCATGATCCATCTTCCTACCGGAATGATCAGGCCGCATTTCTCCAGAAGCGGTACAAACTCTACGGGTGAGATAAACTCTCCTGTGGAAGTATGGAAACGAAGCAGTGCTTCCGCTGCATACAGTTTCTGTGTTTCCAGCTCCACGATTGGCTGATAATTCAGCGAAAATCCCTGATATCCAAGGGTCACTGACGTTCTCAGTTCCCTGGTGAGCTCGCGTTCTCTTAAAAATTTCTCATAGTCCGCTTCCTCATAGACATAAACCTGATTCCGTCCCAGTTCCTTGGCATAGTTTAAGGCAAACAGGGACTTCTTTTCCATCACTGTATAATCCAGCTTTTCTGTCCCGTCATTGCTCACAAGGCCACCGGAGATCGTAAACACTGCTTTATAATGCAGTCTCTCCAGCAAACGTTCAATGCTGATTCTGATCTTATTGTAAAGCTCAATTCCGTCCTGTGCAGTTCCTCCATTATCATTTACGATAAGATATTCATCCCCGATAATACGGTACACCTGCTCTCCTGACTCGAAACATTCCTTAATGCAGTCTGCAACTCCGCGGATGATCTTATCTCCGTAAGAAGTTCCCAGTCTCTCATTCAGCTTCTTAAATTCATCAATCCCCACGCGCAGGATATATCCATGGAAAAAGCCATTCCTCTTTTCCAGAAGGGTACTGAATACCTTGTCACGCAGCAGGCCACTTGTATTATCTGCCATCGGGTCCGCCCCGATCTCATTGATGCATCCGATCAGATAGTGCATGGTTCCATCTTCATCAAAGACCATGTCTCCCCTGCAATTGATCCAGATTGGTTTTCCCTCATGGTCCATCCACCGGTAGACCATATTGTGGTGCGTCTTTTTGCCGGAAAGAATCTGTGCAAATTCCTCCTGAAACGCTTTCCAGTCGTCCGGGCAGACAAACTTCTCATGCGTTTCCATAACCTTGTCAAATACTGAGGAGGGAATCCTGAAACGTTCCACCGCCCTGCCGGAAATATAGTATACATCATTTAAAATATCATAGGCATAAAGATAATCATTCATGCTGGAGGAATATGCTTCCCCATATTTTATCAGATCATCAAATACTATTTTCTCGTTATCCATGTAAATCCCCCCCCCGAAATTTTTTATCTTTTCTGCGATCATCGTATACTCTTTTCCCCGCATCCCATCATAGATTTTTTCTTCATTTACTGTTCAGAAATTCTTCTCTCAAGATCCTTCATAGCATCATCTGTATCTGTAAAAGCACCGCTTCCGTACTGATTGGCAACGTCTGCCACACAGCTTTTTACGCTGTTTTTCATCTCACCTTTGTCCATATAACTTCTCTCGATCAGTTCATCATTCTGGATTCCGGCATATTTCTCATCATCACTGTTCTTCGCTACGGAAGGCATTCCTTTGACAGAAGCCATCACATTGATCTGTTCTTCTGTTGTCAGGAATCTCATAAATTCCACTGCATAATCCTTATTGTCACTGCCTTTATTTACAGAAAAACCATTCCAGGACTCCATGTACTCAAATCCGCCTTCATCCCCAAACGGAACATACAGAAACTGATACTCAAACGGATCCTTGCTAAATGCTTCTGACTTGGATTCCCTCTTCTTCATTCCGCTTACACACTCTGTACTGCAGATCCAGAAAGGAACATCCCCTTCAAAAAATTTAAGGATTGCCAGGTCATAATTGTCCATCGGATAAGTCTCATTTAATGCTGCATCTGTATAACCATTCTGAATGATCTCTCCAAGTCTTTCATATGCAGGACGAAGTACATCCACTGCACTTCCATCTCCGTCATTCAGCTTCTTAAGCAGTTCTTCATCCGTTCCGATCTGCGACAGTGCCATGTTTGCAACCATCTCAGAATAAACATGAACCTTGGAGCCCTGAATCGGCGTGTAGCCTTTCTCCTTTAACGCCTTCAGCACTTCCAGAAATTCCTCATAATTTGTCGGAACATCCAGACCTTCATTCTGCAAAAGTGTTTTATTGACCACCATGCCAAACGTATTCTCCATGATTGGGATTCTGAGGATTTTTCCATCTACTGTACCACATTCCACCATCTCATCCTGAATCGCACTCAGATCAATATTCTCTTTGGAAAGATCCAGACAGTCATCTGCGACATAGGCTTCCTGATCATCAGGATAACTTAAGTTGCTCTCTGCAGTCATAAAAATATCCACATAATCATTATTCTTTACATACTCTGCAAGCTGATTCGCACCGTTCTGTTCATAACTGATGGAAATATTCGGATAATATTCATTAAAATTATTGACTACCTGATCCAGTGCTTCAAAATTTCCCATAAATCCCGCAATTTCCAGAGTTCCGTCCTTTTCTGTGTCCAGAGCCGGTGTAAATTCCGCTGTTTCTTCGTCCTTGCTTTCTTTCGTTTCCTCAGTCTTCGTCTGGCAGCCCGAAAAACCTGTCACCGTGACCGCAGCCGCACTGAGCACAGCAAGCCATCTGTTCCATTCTTTTCGCTTCATAATCATTCAGCACTTTTTCCCTTCTCTTCCACTTCTTTCTCTGCTTCTCCTCAGTTATTTCTTTTTGCCTGTATCCTCTTCTGTCACTTTTTCACAGTTTACCTTTCGCCTGTACTCCTTCTGTCACTTATTCACAGTTTATCTTTCGCCTGTGCTCCTTCTGTCATTCTCTTTTATCCTCTGTACTTTCTCCAGAATATTCAGCACTTTTCTGATGTCCACAGGTTTGGAAATATGTCCGTTCATTCCTGCTTCCATACATTCTTTCATATCCTCGGCAAAAGCGTCCGCAGTAATCGCCACAACTGTGATATTTCTTACATACTCTCTCGCACTCTTTCTGATCTCCCGTGTCGCATCCCGACCGTTCATTACCGGCATCTGCACATCCATAAAAATCAGATCATAGGTATCATCCTCCGCAGCAGAAATCATTTTCACACATTCCTGCCCGTTTTCCGCTCTGTCACAGAGAACTCCATGCTCACCAAGCAGCTCACAGAGAATCTCCCAGTTCAGATCATTGTCCTCCGCAACCAGCACTTTCATTCCCTTAAACCTGTCTGCCACATTCTCCACAGAACCCTTCAGACGAGTGCTTCCAGCCACAGATTCCCTGTCCTTCCGGCTGTTTTCACCAGCCACAGATTCCTCTTTACGGGATACCGTTCCATAAACAACCGGAAGTTCAAGCATTACCGTAAACTCTGTTCCTTTTCCCAGCTCACTTCGGCAGACGATGGTTCCATCCATCAGCTCCACCATCTCTTTCGCAATCGCAAGCCCCAGACCGGAACCCTGGATCTTATTGATCCTGCTGTCCGTCGCTCTCTCAAAAGAATTATACATCGTCTTCTGAAATTCCTCAGACATTCCGATACCTGTATCCACAATCCGGCAGACCAGACGGATCTTACTGCTGTCCTCCGGAATGATTTCCTCATGGATTTCCAGTTTCACTTTACCACCCGGCCGTGTATATTTCACCGCATTATTCAACAGGTTAATAAAAATCTGATTCAGCCTCAGTTCATCTGCCATCAGATATTCATATTTAAAATCATCAATATCATGGATGAATTCCAGTTCCTTTTTCTCAATCTGCGGCAGCACAATATTGACCAGTTTCTCCGTCAGATCCTTCACAGAAAACAACGCCGGATTCAATACCATATTTCCACTTTCTATCCTGGAAATATCCAGAATGTCATTGATCAGTGTCAGCAGATGGCTGCTTGCAAGAGAAACTTTATCCAGACATTCTCTTACCTTTTCCGGATCATCTGCATACTTTCTGGCAATATCAGTCATACCGATCACCGCATTCATAGGTGTACGGATGTCATGAGACATGGAAGACAGGAACCTTGTTTTCGCCTGATTCGCAAATTCTGCCCCTGCCACAGTTTCTCTCAGTTTCCGGTTGATATTCAGAATATAAGCTCCATCGATCAGAACCAGAAGAAGCAAAATGCCGCAGGTAAGAAAAACAGCAATCCAGTTAGAAGTATGTGTATTCAGCGCACTCACCGGAATACATCCCAGAATATCCAGCCCTGAATCATCATCAAAAGCGGAATAATACCAGTAGCACTCCTCTCCTTTGGAATCCTGGTATTCCATCAGACCCTCTTTGGTAGTAAGAAGTCTCTTTTCCAGATCATTGACTCTGTTATAATCGTTTTCAAAATTATAAGTACGGATAAATTCCAGAAAATTATAAGCTTTCATAGAAGCAGACTGTATCACATAGTTACCGTTCTGCGTGATCATCCCAACCTCTGCCGCTGTATATTCCACAGGAAAAACCCAGATATTTCTCATGCTTTCCATCGGGATCACACGCAGCAGAAGATAGTCCTTCGTATCATTTCCCTCTGTCCGCAGCGTGACTCTCGTTCCGACACTGACAACCGTGATCTGGGCTTCTTTTACTTTATACTTGCCGAGAACATTGATACTGTTAGCCTCCGAATCAAACATCTGGTCCATATTTTTTAAGAAGATCTGATCGGTCAGAGTTCCTACACTTTTGAACTCTTCATAACAGTGAACAGAATTGTCACCATTTTTCTCATAGGTGGAATGCGCCTCATAAGTATCCATATCCACAATATGCGCATATCGGTCTTTCTGAGAGTTGCTTTCCTTAATATATTCGAGGGCTTCATCCATTGTCATATTCTGACTTTCTATGTAATCCGCCCAGTTCGCTACATACCCCTTCTCCATCTCCAGATATCTGACAGAAACCTGCTTCATTCCCTCTATCGTGGAACAGAAGGCATCTACCTCCATCTGTATTTTCTCTTTCCTGATATGATCAGAATAAATCAGAGAAGAGAAAACAGCAGCCAGAATCAGCAGAATATTGACAATCACCAAGATCAGTCTGCCATATTTTTTCTGACTGTTTTTTACCATATCTACCATTCTATTTCCTTTCAGAAACTACAGTCTGTGTCCTTGCTTACATCCTTACATTCCATCATCCATACAGGTTCCGGCAGTATAGATTGTCTGCCAAAGCCTTACGGAATCCCTCTGATACTCTGCTCTGTTCAGCCTCACAAACCGTAATTTCAGAAGAACAGGCTATTCGAAAGCTCTTTTTATGCTGTCATAATGCAGAAATTTTCCCTCTGCTGCGAAAGCCTTGATCTCGTCAACAGTCGCAAACATATATCCGTCTGTCTCTTCTGTCTGAAGATGCAGATCACTCTCATCAATATCCATGACAAATCGGTATACATCCACAAAGTAGTTGTCACCTTCGCCCGGGTTTTCTCTCTTATATGTAAACAGGTAGCCGCCTTCTGCATTCCGGGCATCCAGTCCTGTCTCTTCTTTTACTTCACGCAGAACAGCCTCATAGGAGTCCTCTCCCGCCTGTGCAGCACCGCCGGATACTTCCCACCATCCGGGTGCCCATGCCTTTGTCATGACACGTTTGGTTATTAGAAAAGTACCATCCGGTCTGGCAATCACACCAAGCACAGTCAGATGATACTCTCCATCCTTCAGGCACCAGTCATTTCTTTTCATTGTTCGTCCTGTTGGTTTTTTATCCTTGTCATAAATATCCCAAAATTCCATTTCCTTCTGTCTCCCTGCAAAAACCGCATTACTGTTTGATTTATATATTGTGATAACTCTTTTTACAGTAAAAATTTTAACGGTATTTCTTCCTATTTTAGATTGCTTGTATTTACATATGATATCATTTTATACGGTTTATTGCAAACATATAGTAGGAAAGTTTTGCGCAATTTTTCTTTATAGCAATCCTTGTAAATAATGCATTTAAGACAGTTCAGCAGAGGGTGAAAGACAAGGAAGATATCTGCAGGCGTGCTGACGCACGGCAAAGATATCTGACGCAGGATTTCACCCTCTGATGGGCTGGATTAAGATGCGTTATTTTCTCCATAACATATCCATAAAAATACCCAGGATTTCTCCCGGGTATAATAATATTTAATATTTATAACAAGCACCATAAGTACTGATCATTTCTCTGGTCTTTGGATGTCCATATTCTTTGGAAGAATGCAGCTCAGTAATATAGAAACCACAAATACTACGGCAACTACATTACTTGCAAATACAGACTGAACCAGTTCTGGGAAAATATCCCAGATTCCACTTTCACTTGCAGTTGTAAATCCAATTCCGATAGAAAGAGAAAGAGAAATGATCACAACGTTTCGATGAGAAAAGCCGCAGTCTGCGATCATCTGAACACCAGATGTAAGGATTGTACCAAACATCATGATCGTACATCCGCCAAGCACTGCATCCGGCAAAGATGCGAAGAAGTTTCCAACCGGCGGAAGCAGACCTGCAAGGATCATGCATGCTGCACCTGTCATAATGGTGAATCGGTTGACAACCTTTGTCATATTAACCAGCCCGACATTCTGTGAGAAAGAAGTCACAGGCGGGCAGCCGAATAATGCTGAAAATGTAGATGCATATCCATCACAGGCAAGTGAACCGGAAATTTCTTCTCCCGTAATCTCTCTGTTCAGACCGCCGGAAACCAGTGCGGAAGTATCTCCGATTGTCTCCGCTGCTGATACCAGGAAAATAATGCAGACTGAAAGAATCGCACCCGGATGAAATTCCGGTTTAAACGGCAGAAAATGCGGTAAGGAAATCAGACCGCCGGACATGATCGCACTCAGATCTACTTTACCCATAAAAATCGCAACTATGTAACCCACGATCAGACCTGCCAGTACAGAAAGCTGTTTCATATATCCCTTCACTGCAATATTCCAGATCAGGCAGACAGCCAGTGTGATCGTACCAAGAATCAGGTTCTGTGCAGAACCAAAATCATCATTATAACCACCGCCAAAAGATCTGGCACCTACGGTAAACAATGAAAAACCAATGGCAGTAACAACGGATGCCGCAACAACCGGAGTAATGATCTTACGCCAGTACTTCGCCAGAAGTCCCAGAGTACCTTCCATCAGACCACCAATGATAACCGCTCCGATCACTGCCGGATAACCATAATTCGCAGCTACCGTACACAATACTGTAACAAATGTAAAGCTCACACCCATAACTACCGGAAGTCTCGAACCAATCTTCCATACCGGATAAAGCTGAACCAGTGTCGCTATACCAGCGACGAACATGGCATTCTGAAGCAGGATTGCAATCTGTGCCTGCGTCAGTGCCGGTTGTGCCGATGCCGCGATCAGCGTAATCGGCGCCAGATTGGAAACGAACATGGCCAGGATATGCTGCAATCCAAACGGAATCGCCTTTGCAACCGGCACCTTGCCGTCCAACTGATAAATGTTATTAATACTACTGTCTTTGTTCCCCATAGAAGAACCTCCTTTCCGAACGTCTTTCGTACCCCCATACGCCAAACGCTCTGCCATTTCCCCACCCAAATAAGAAAATGACTTTTTGTGTTGTCCTTCCATTATAAAACTTTCACTAAAATTTGGCAACTTATTTTATTTTTTTATTACTTTTTACTAAATAAAGTAATTTTTATCCGATACAAAAATAATTTTTTCTTAACAAATCAGACCCTCTACATTGAAATCCCCCCGTTTTTTAAGTATAATTACCTGAGAGCGTGCAAACAGTAATAAGCAGCCACGCCCCAATTTGCGGCCATCCCCCCGCCTCTTTTTCACTCAAAATCAGGAAACTGAACAACGAAAAGATGCTTCCGGGATTCCCCCGCAACTATCTAAAGGAGGAATTTATTATGGCAACATGGAAAAATCTCGACACCCTTGCTTCTTATGATAAACTCAAAAATCTTAAGAACCACGTAAACATCGCAGAAGCAATGTCCGGAGAAAAAGGTGCCGAACGTGTAATGAACTACAGCACCCCAATGGCAGCCGGCTTAACCTACAACTACGCTGCCAAACAGGTAGACAAAACCGTACTCGATACCCTGACAGAACTCGCAGATGAAGCACAGCTCATCGACAAATTCCAGGAATTATACAACGGCGCAGTCATCAACACAGGTGAAAAACGAATGGTACTCCACCACCTTGCACGCACACAGCTCGGAGACGCAGTAGTCGTAGACGGCGTTGACAAACGTGAATTCTACATTGCACAGCAGAAAAAAGCTGCTGATTTCGCAGACAAAGTACACGCAGGAGAGATCACAAACGAAAACGGCGAGAAATTCACAACTGTTGTACAGATCGGTATCGGCGGAAGTGACTTAGGACCTCGCGCATTATATATCGCACTTGAAAACTGGGCAAAAGCAAACAACACCTTCAAAATGGAAGCCAAATTCATCAGCAACGTAGACCCTGATGATGCAGCCGCTGTTCTTGCATCTGTTGATCTTGCTCACTCCCTCTTCATCGTTGTATCCAAATCCGGAACAACCCTTGAAACCTTAACAAACGAAGCATTCGTAAAGAACGCTCTCACAAAAGCAGGATTAAACCCATCCAGACACATGCTCGCCGTAACAAGCGAAACATCCCCACTCGCAAAGAGCGAAGACTACCTCACAGCAATCTTCATGGATGACTATATCGGCGGACGTTACTCATCCGTTTCCGGCGTAGGCGGAGCTATCCTCTCCCTCGCATTCGGACCGGAAGTATTTGCACAGATCCTCGAAGGTGCTGCAGCAGAAGACAAACTTGCCACAAACAAAAACATCCTCGAGAACCCGGATATGCTCGATGCCCTCATCGGTGTTTACGAAAGAAACGTACAGGGCTATCCTGCAACAGCAGTTTTACCATACTCTCAGGCATTAAGCCGCTTCCCTGCACACTTACAGCAGTGCGACATGGAATCCAACGGTAAATCTGTAAACCGCTTCGGTGAGCCGGTAGACTATGTAACAGGACCGGTTATCTTCGGTGAACCAGGAACCAACGGACAGCACTCCTTCTATCAGTTATTACACCAGGGAACAGACATCGTTCCGCTTCAGTTCATCGGCTTCAAAAAGAGCCAGTTAGGTGTGGACGTTGATATTGAAAACAGCACAAGCCAGCAGAAACTCTGCGCAAACGTTGCAGCTCAGATCGTAGCATTCGCATGTGGCAAAAAAGACGAAAACCTGAACAAAAACTTCAAAGGCGGCCGTCCTTCCAGCATCATCACAGGCGAAGAACTCACACCTGCATCTTTAGGTGCATTACTCGCTCACTTCGAGAACAAAATCATGTTCCAGGGCTTCGTATGGAACTTAAACAGCTTCGACCAGGAAGGTGTACAGCTCGGTAAAGTCCTTGCAAAACGCGTTCTTGCTCACGAAACTGACGGCGCACTCAAAGTATACAGCGATTTACTGAACATCTGATTTTGACTTCAGCCTGAACAGAGCAGCCTCAAAAAACAGAAAATCAAAAACAGAAAAAAACAGCTCCACGCAGTGAACTTTCAGGTTCTCCCGCATGGAGCTGTTTTATTTTACTTTATAAGTCTTTCAACTTATCTGAAACATTCTGATACATTCAAATACGTTTCTGATACGTTTTCTCCGTGAAACTTATTCCTGTGTTGTATAACCAAAGAAGAAGTATCCAAGAGGTGTATAGTACATACCCTTAATGTTGTCTTTCAGCATGTATGGCTGTGTATAGAAGTACAGAGGAGCCAGTACGCTGTCCTGATCGATCAGGATATCTTCTGCTGCATGGAATGCTTTCATACGTTCTGCCTGATCAGAAGTAGCTTTTGCTGCATCGATCTGTGCATCGTAATCCGGGTTAGAGTACTGAGCGTCGTTGTTACCGCCGCCTGTGTACCACATATCAAGGAATGAACAAGGATCATTGTAGTCACCGATCCATCCGTTACGTGCGATCTGGAAGTCACCATTCTTTCTGTTCTGAAGGAATACGTTCCAGTCCTGGTTGTCCAGGTTTACAGTAACGCCAAGTTCTTTCTGCCACATGTTCTGAAGTGCTTCAGCGATCTTTTTGTGTTTGTCATCTGTGTTGTACAGATATTCAACTGTCGGGAAGCCTTCACCGTTCGGATAACCTGCATCTGCAAGAATCTGACGGGCTTCTTCACAGTTCTTCTCATAATCTTCTTCAGCTACGCTGTAATATTCACCGCCTACTGTACGGAAGTCATCTCCGCTTGCTCCCTCTGCATCATAGATACCTGATGGAACATATCCTGTTGCAGGAACTTCACCGGACTGAGTAACGTTGTCTACGATGTAGTTACGGTCGATTACAAGTGAGAATGCTTTACGGATTGCAGGATCAGAGAATACTTCGTCTTCTGTATTGAAGCATACATAGTATGTTCCGATATAGTCAGCGATGTTCAGTTCTCCGGATGCAAGGTAAGTAGCAACTTCGTCTACAGGAAGGTTCTCGATGAAATCAAGTTCTCCGTTGTTGTATCCTTTCAGGATTGCGTTGCTGTCGTCCAGAAGGGCAAATTTGATGGTATCCGGACCAAGGTTTTCATAATCATAGTAGTTCTCATTCTTTTCCATAAGAATGTAGGAGTTGTGTGACCATTCTTTCATTTTGTATGGTCCGTTGCTGACATATGTTGCAGGATCGAATGTCCAGTTGTCACTTCCCTCTACCATATCTTTACGAACAGGGAAAGTTGCCGGGAATGCCATGATTTCTTCGAAATACGGGCAGTCATAAGTTAAATCGATCTGAAGAGTAGTATCATCAAGTGCTGTAACTGCAAGAGTATCAGGATCAGCGCTTCCGTCAGCTACTTCTGCATATCCTTTTACCATGTCGATCATGTAGCAGTAGTCTGCTGCTGTTTCCGGGTTTGCCAGACGTTTCCAGGAGTATTCGAAATCTCCTGCTGTTACGGCCTGTCCGTCAGACCATTTGATACCGTCGCGAAGATGTACAGTATAAGTTACTGTTCCGTCATCGTTTGTCTCTTTATCCCAGGATTCAGCCTGTCCTGGAACTGTAACAGCATTTCCTTCACCGTCATCAGCCCATTTGACCAGACCTTCGAACATATGGTGACACATAACGGAACCATCCATTGCTGTGTTCAGTGCCGGGTCGATACTCTGTGGTTCGGATGCGATACAGAGGTTCAGATTAAATCCTTCTGTTGAATCGCTCTCTGCTGCCATTACAGGTGCTGTAGCTGCCATGCTTGTAACCATAGCTGCTGACAGAGCCAGAGACATAATTGTTTTTGCCTTTCTCATTCCTTTTCCTCCTTTATTATAGTTTTCGCTGTATGAGAAATCAGCGGTTTGTATTATAAATTCCATTATACAGGAACCAAATACCGTTGTTAAGTTTTTTCTTTTGCCATTTTAACCATAATTGCGGCAATAGTTTTGTTAATTATTACCTGTTTTCTGCTTTTTCTATTTTTAGCAAAAATTTTCATCTATTTACATTTTATTCTTTACCGCTATGTAAATACTCTGACGAAATCTTTTTTGTCCTTCTTATTTATCAAGCAGATGACATGCTGCCCAGTGTCCTGGCTCATGTTCTTTGAATTTCGGCATTTCCTCGCTGCACTTCTTGGTTGCATACGGACATCTGGTGTGGAAACGACATCCGCTCGGTGGATTCATCGGGCTTGGCACATCACCTTCCAGGATGATACGCTTTCTGGTGCGACTTAACTGTGGGTCCGGTACCGGAACCGCAGAAAGAAGTGTCTGTGTATATGGATGGATCGGGTGACGGTTCAGCTCGTAGCTCTCTCCAAGCTCTACCAGAGATCCCAGATACATAACACCGATTCTGTTGGAAATATGACGTACAACGGACAGGTCATGGGCGATGAACAGATAAGTCAGTCCCATTTCTGCCTGCATGTCTTCGAGCATATTTACAACCTGTGACTGAATGGAAACGTCCAGCGCAGAGATCGGCTCATCACATACGATGAATTCCGGTTTTACAGCAAGTGCACGGGCGATACCGACACGCTGCTGCTGTCCGCCGGAGAACTCATGAGGATAACGGTTTGCATGCTCTGTATTTAATCCTACTCTCGCAAGCAGACCTTTGATCATATCCGCACGATCTTTCTTATTTGCAGCCAGTTTATGGATATCAATCGCCTCTCCGATGATCTCGCCCACAGTCATACGCGGGTCAAGAGATGCAGAAGGATCCTGGAAAATAATCTGCATTTTCTTACGGTAAGGAAGCATATTTACAGATTTTGCCTTGCCAAGTGGCTTGCCTTCTTTGTCCAGAGGATTGTCAAAAATCGTCTGTCCGTCGTAAATGATCTTACCGCCAGTCGGTTCATAAAGTCTGAGGATAGTTCTTCCCAGAGTTGTTTTACCACATCCGGACTCACCTACCAGACCCAGTGTCTCTCCCTTTTTGATGTAAAGGGAAACATCCTGAACCGCCTGGACACCCGGACCAGGTGTGCCTTTGATCGGGAAATATTTTCGTAAATTTTCTATTTCGACAAGTTTCTTTTCTTCATTTGCCATATCAGTTTTCCTCCTTGCCCATCAGTTCCTGAACACGCAGCCAGCAGGCTGAACGATGTTTTTCGCCTACTTCCACATAAGGAGGCATTTTCTTCAGACAGATCTTCATGCAATGCTCACAACGCGGTGCAAAAGGACAGCCTTCCGGCGGATTCAGCATATCGACAGGAGAACCTTCGATCGGGATCAGTCGTTCATAGCTCTCTGCATCTACACGAGGCATGGAGCGCAGAAGTCCTTTTGTATATGGATGTGCAGGTTTGTAGAAAATATCATCAACCGGTCCCTGTTCTACGATACGTCCTGCATACATAACGGAAACTTTATCACAGATATCTGCGACAACACCCAGGTTATGAGTGATAAAGATGATTCCCATCTTTGTCTTTTTCTGCAGGTCTTTCATCAGGTCAAGGATCTGTGCCTGGATCGTAACATCCAGAGCAGTAGTCGGCTCATCTGCGATCAGAAGCTGCGGATGACAGATCAGACCCATGGCGATCATAACTCGCTGGCGCATACCGCCTGAGAACTCATGAGGATACTGTTTCATACGCTTCTGTACGTTATTGATACCTACCATTTCCATCATTTCCATGGCACGTTTTTCCGCTTCTTCTTTGCTGATCTTCTTATCATGAGCGCGAAGTGCTTCCACCAGCTGGTTTCCGATCGTGTAAACCGGGTTTAAGCAGGTCATCGGGTTCTGGAAGATCATGGCTACTTTGCTTCCACGGAACTCTGTCATCTGGTCTTTGGTGAAAGACAGGACATCCTGTCCTTCGAAAGTAATGGAACCTCCGACAACTTTACCAGGAGACTGGAGAAGTCCCATGATGGAGTAGGCTTCCTGGCTCTTACCGGAACCAGACTCACCAACAACACCCATGACTTCGCCGTAATCCAGGTCATAGGAGATTCCTCCTACTGCCTTTACTTCACCGGCAGGAGTAAAGAAGGAGACTTTTAAGTCCTTCACTTCCAATAATTTGTTTTTCTGTTCAGACATGATTCTCCTCCTCTCTTATTTCTTAAGTTTCGGGTCAAGTGCATCGCGCAGACCATCACCGAACAGGTTAAATGCAAGAATCATTACACTGAGGATTACAGACGGAACGATCAGTCTGTAAGTATAAGTGTACATACCGCTTAATGCGTCTGTTGCCATAGATCCAAGACTTGGAAGCGGTGCAGATACACCAACACCAAGGTAGGAAAGGAATGACTCCAGGAAGATCGCAGACGGGATCTGTAAGCAGGTTGTTACAACGATCTGTCCGATACAGTTCGGAAGCAGATGGCGACGGATGATACGTCCGCCGGAAGCACCAAGTGCTCTGGCTGCTGTTACATATTCCTGCTGTTTGAGCTGAAGTACCTGTCCACGGATGATACGGCTCATGGTTACCCAGTACAGAAGACCGAACGCAATGAACATGGAAATCAGGTTCGGGCCAAGTACATTGACAAAAGATTTCAGCGGACCGCCGCCCGGTGAATTTATGTAATCTGTCAGGATCGGTTTCAGGGCTGTCGCGATCAGAAGGACAACCAGCATTTCCGGTACCGAATAGATCAGCTCTACGATACGCTGCATCACTGCATCGACTTTACCTCCGCAGTAACCGGAGATCGCACCGTATAACGCACCGATAATCAGTACCAGCAGGGCTGCGAATACACCGACAGACATGGAAACACGGGCACCATACATAACACGTACAAGGATATCACGTCCGTACATATCAGTTCCGAAAACATGAGGGAATACTTTCTCTCCAGCTGCCTTACGCTCCAGTTCTTCCTGTGAATATCCAAAGATATGTTTCTTGATTCCCAGTTCTTTGCGAACGGTATCAGGATCTGTATTCTCTTCAGATTCACTGGCTGCTGTATCGTTCTTTGCTGCTGTTTTTGCTTTTGCACGAAGGATTGCTTCGTCTTTCTTTGTGAATTTCTCACCTTTGGCTTCTGCTTCTGCCTTTGCCTGCTCGATCATCTGATCTACATCTACGACTTCACTTTGAGTTCTGGATGCGATCTCTTCGTCTACACGCTGCTGGTCTTCCAGTGTGTAATGATACGGGTAAAGGTTCTCAGCACCATTGTTAAATTCATCATATCCATATGGGATCAGAAGTGGTCCGACGAATGCGAACAGGAAGAGGAAGATGATCACTCCCAACGCAACCATTGCCACTACATTTTTCTTTAATCTTCTCCAGGCATCTTTCCAGTAAGATACACTCTGGCGGTCCTGGATGAAATCTTCTTTTTCCTGACCGGAAGCCGGTGAAAAATCATCCGGTGTCAGGTCCTGAAGAAGGTTTTCAATATCCGGCTGAAGACTTACCGGACATTTCTTAATCTTCTTATTCTCTGCCATGATCAGTCTCCTCCCTTTGTCAGGCTGATTCTCGGGTCAGCTACCTTGTAAAGGAGGTCTACGACCAGATTCATCAGAATAATAAATGTTGCAAGGAAAATCGTAGTTCCCATGATAACCGGATAATCACGGTTCTGAATGGACTGTACGAAATAACGTCCAAGTCCCGGGATGGAGAATACACTCTCTACTACGAAACCACCACATAAAGTAAATGCAACCTGCGGTCCCAGATAAGTGATAACAGGGATCAGCGCATTTCTTAATGCGTGTTTGAAGATGATCTTTTTGTTTTTCAGACCTTTGGCTCTTGCAGTCTTGATATATTCCTGGCTCAGAGAGTCCAGCATCGCAGAACGGGTCTGACGTGCGGTATAACACATCGGATAGAATCCAAGTGCAAAGCACGGAAGGATATAGGCTCTGATTCCCTGTGACGCGTCAAAGATGGACGGGAACAGGTTCATTGCACGGTCTCCGGTCAGAGTTACAAGAAGTACAGATGCAACTACGAAACTCGGCATGGAAATACCCAAAGTACAGATGACTCTCAGGATACTGTCTGTAAGTTTTCCTCTCTTGAATGCTGCAAGACATCCAAGCGGTACACCTACGATGATCGCCCATAACAGAGCAAGCGCACCTACCTTGGCAGATACCGGGAACATTTCAACGATAATGTCCAGAACTGCGCGGTTTTTCTGCATCTTCAGGGACACGCCAAAGTCACCATGCAGAATATTTTTCAGATACATATAAAGCTGAACGTGAACAGGCTTATCAAGGCCGTATTTCGCATTCAGGGCTGCCAGAGTTGCGGCAGATGGCGTTTTCTCACTGAGCCATGGACTTCCAGGCACAGCGTTCATCAGAAGAAATGTAAGACATGCTACAAGAAAGATTGTCAGCAGTGCCATTGCAAATCTCTTTAAGAAGTATTTAGCGTTAGCCATGTTTTTTCCCTTTCTTACTTTTTGAGATATTTTTGTTACTGTATTGTGATTGGAAAAAGCAATCCATTTATTTCGGTCCACTTTTTCTGCCGTCAGATTACCTTTCGCTATCTCCAGCAACTTTATTTGGTATGTCCCAAAAACGTTTCCAGTCGTTTCTGCACGCTTCTTGTGCAACACTGGCAGTTCTTCTGCACAGAATTACCATTTAGTACAACGCCCCTCCATAACGCTCACTCTCTCACTCGTCAAAGCATCTCACGTCCGGAAATGCTTCTCCCCGGTTTTCCCCTGTTGCCTGTTATTATCTGCTGTTTGCTTTAGAATAAATCTGTTACTTCATATCGTTATACTCTTATCTTTCGGACACACCTGCAATATTCACAAAATCCCGTAATTTTTTATTTTTGTTTTCATCCCTGTTCTTTATTTTCTTTCTGAACATTCTGGGCTTTCCGACAGACAACAGGACACTTTCTTTCTCCTGTCTTTCTGACAGTTCATGGCTGCCTTCTCTGAAACATACAGTTGCAAAAGCACAGGCACAGCCATCGAAAAAATCCCGGTATGTGCTCAGGCTTTTGAAACTGTACCGTCCTGGAAACAGCCATATTTTCTTTACAATCATTTATAAATATTGCATTAGTGCAGATATAACTAAAATTATACCACACACTCTTTCAGGATTTCAAGATAATACTGCTTGAAATTGCTTATACTTTACTTCATTACCATGTTAATTCGTCAGATAATGTCCGATATTTTTCATTTGACCTGAATTGTTTTCTGTAAATCATAGTTATATTTCTTTTTGCAAAAACAGCAGGTTTTTTATTTGCAATTTTATACAAATAAAAACCTGCTGCTGGCTATATCTTGTTGTATCTTATTATATCTTGTTGCTTCTTATTATATATTATTACATCTTATTATGTCTTGCTGCATGTTATGATAACTTGTTATATCCAGTTATAATCTCCACCAGTCAGTGCCAGGCTCAGAAGTGCATCCATCTTCGCCACTTCTTCCTCTCCCTCGATCTTCTCAATCAGTTCTGCGGTATCCAACACATCCTCCAGAGATTCATCCGGACCGATCTCATAATCAATCTCTGCCTCACAGTCCGGGCATGGGATCTTCTTCATCGTCTGCATGGACAGAAAACGATTGCCACATTTTTTACATTCATAATAGCCGCACTCTTTGGTGCCGTCTGGTACATAATACATAATTTTCGTTTCCTTTTGTTTTATTTTTATTTTATTTTTATCTTATTTTTCTCCGCCTGTTTTCAGACAGATATTTTTCGATTTTTATGCGTCAGATCTGGAATAAGCGTTCTTCATCTGACTGCTGAGTTCAAACAGAACTTTGCTTAAAGTATCTGCTGCTGCTTTCTTCAGCATCTCTGCAATCTTTTCATTTGCCTCTTCCTTCAGGCTCATTCTCTTCTGTTCATCTGACTCTTTTGCAAGCAATGCATCATATGTATTGATCAGCTCATGGCCTTTCGCCATTACCTGTTCCTGATAGCGTTCGATGTGGAATACAGAACTCTTATAAGAAGCGTCCGCCATAGCTGCGATCATTCTGCTTGACCAGTAGAAGTTATCTGTAGAAACTTCTGCTGTTGTATTGGAAAGGTATTCCGGTGTTGTGGTAACGCCTGCATAAAACGGAACCAGCACATTAAATGCATTGGATGCAAAAGCCACCCATTCCAGAATCGCAGAATCCTCCGGCTGATCCGGACGCATCTGGATCACAGACAGGAAATCATTTCTGTTGATTCCGATAGAACGGAATGCACCCTTCATGGATTTATCCCCGTATGCAGCATACGGATCATAAGGTGTTCCCTGGAAATGTGCGGACAGCACATATTTCACATCTTCCACTGTAATCTTCTTCTCCGGCACCATAGCCCATGGCAGATCATCCGAAGCCGGGGTAAAATCAGCATCCGGACCTTCCCATTTCTTTGTATGCGGATTCAGATAACGTTCCATAAACCATGCGCGCGGTGTATTGTATACATGGTCTGCATCATCGTGGCTGCCGAATGCATCTCTCGGATTCAGAACACCATCCATAGAAAGATCCAGATGATATTTCTCAATAAACTCTTTCAGATCTGCGGAGCACATATATTCCCTCTGCTCTCCCAGCGCATCCTCCAGATCAAAATGATCGATTCCAAGCTGGTTCGGCATTACCACATACATATTGTCCGGTACTCTGCGCGCCATCCAGTGATGTCCGCCAATCGTCTCCAGCCACCAGATTTCATCCCTGTCCTGAAAAGCAATTCCGTTCATTTCATAAGTTCCGTACTTCTCCAGAAGGCTTCCCAGACGCTTCACGCCTTCTCTGGCACTGCGAATATATGGCAGGACAATATAAACAATATCCTCTTCTCCGATTCCACCTGCGGCTTCTTCTTTTCCATCCTCTGCCGGCTGATAAACAACCAATGGGTCTGCGCCCAGTACACGCGGATTGGAAGTGATCGTCTCTGTGGCAGTCATTCCGACATTCGCTTCATTCACACCACTTGCAGCCCAGACACCCTCACCTTTCAGGGCATTCGGCATGGATGTATATCTCATCGGGTTATCCGGCAGTTCAATCTCCACATGGGAAATCTCGGATTTATATTTACGCGGCTGCTCCTCCGGATGAACCACAATAAATTTCTTCGCAGTAAAATGCCCGGAACCGGAATCATCGTTTCTCGCGATCATTGTAGAACCATCATAGGATGCTTTCTTACCAACTAATATTGTTGTACACGGCATATCTCGTTTCCTCCCTTTTATCTGTCATTTCATTTTTCTTCGTTTTTTTGTCGGTTTTCTCCGTTTTATCTACTGACAGACACTAGTACATCGTTTTCGAAATAACTATACCACTCACTTGTCTGCGAATCCGATTGCACAGGTCTAAAAGCCTCAGCGTAGCCCGCTACGCCTGCGTTTTTAGACCTGCACACTCGAATCCGCATCCTACGCGATTGGTATAGTTATTTACGAAACGATGTACTAGTAGGATTATAGCACTTTTCTATATGGTTCACCATCCTGTTTACTGACACTTTTTCTCCATCTACTATGTTCCAACTCACAATGGATATTTTTAAGGACTCTGACAAGTCGGGCTGAGACCGATTGAATACTCTGTCTGAAAGTCTTTTTAGAGAACTCCATGTAAAATTCCATAATAATATGGAAATACATATGCACATTCCTTCATCTTCGGATTTTTTTCTACTTTAAAATTCCCCTGATCTGTTGTATGATTTTCTTTATTTCGTAAATAATCTGACTGTTAATGATTTCAAAGTTTATTTCTTTTCCGCTTGTACCAAACTTATCCTGATAAATCTTTGCTTTTTCTTCATCATAATCTTTGTATCTGGCTTTGCCTGCCAGATAAGCATTGGAATTTGCATGATCCGGATAGGTCTGACTCTTTTGAATGTAAAACATTTCTTTGTTTTCTCTAATGTCCGCTTCCAGTTTATTTAGTTTTTTCAAAAACGTTTCTGTTACTTTCGGATAATATTCTTTAATATACACCAGATTTCTATGCAGACAGGTAGCACTCTTTTCCATAAGTCTGCGTTCTTCCTCATTCGTAAAATCTACATACTCATCCGGCCGTACTTCATCTCCTGCAATAGATCTCTGCAACTGCTCAAACCAGTACAGATGTCTGGACATACTGTCCGGGAACATAAAATACGTGGAAAATTCATGATCAATCATCGGCGCCAGCCGCAGGATTTCTCCTGCCTCATTACAGATAAATGCAATGTTCTCATAATGGTAATTCTGGTCACCTTTCAGAACCGAGATCAAAACCTGCATCGCCAGCTCCTCTGCCAGTTCCTGATGGGTCTGGAAATAATCTGCGTTCAGTATCTCTGTATAGTCATAGAACATCTGACAATAGTTTACATAATCGTTGATCCTCACATTGCTATCCGGATACTTCCGAAAGAACTCCAGAAGATTCATCAGGTGTTCACCTTCTCCATAAATCATCGGGCATACAGTTCCATAATCATAATACTTCTCAGTTTCCGCCTCATATCCTCCGCAAATGGCAAGATGATACTGCGGGGCAGGAATAAAATACTCATTGATCACCCAAGACCAGAATACTTCTGCATAGGCAAACAGAGGGGTGGAAAACGGTTTGGATTTCGTCAGTGGCTTAAAAACCAGATTTCCAGCAAAAATAGGAAAGTGTTTTTCACCTTTTACCACTCCGACAGCTTCTGCTGTCAGCTTTCCTGTTCGGGATGAATATTCATAAATTTGAGAACTGTAATTTGCTTTTTGTTCCATAGTTTCTGTTTGTTCCTTTCGCAATATTTACTTCACTCATTTTTCGCTCATATTTTCGTTAAATGCCTTTGCCTGTTCTATGACATTTTCTATGACATTACCTGTGACATTCTCTATGACATTTTTTTTGCTTTAATTGTATTTTCCATCTCATTATCATTGTTTCATCTCTAACGCTCATTTATCGCTCACATTTATAGAAACACCAGAAATTGGTATAAATCAAAATCCTTCAGCATTTTAGCATGCCATATATTCTTACTATCAATGGTTTCTTATTTTTTGATAATTTCCCAATATCCTTTTTTAGGCGAACCATGACGAACAAGCATACCATATTGTTTTAATTTCTTTATATTCATTTCTATATTCCGTCTGGAAATTCCTATTTCTTCCGCCATTTGAGCTGCTGATAATTGATTATTCACAGAAAGAATTTCAATAATCCTAACCTGTGTATCATTTATTTCATTTCTCCAATGCTTCTCTAATGTTTTCTCCGATGCTTTCTCCGATGCTTTCTCCGATGCTTTACTTTGTATATTCACCATAGAATCAGGCCTAAACAATTCTACCCGAAACATATTATCAAATTCCTGAACTTTAGGCTCTGGAAGTCCATATTCTCTTGCACAGTTAAAAATTCTTTTTATTCCACTTCCCCAAGCCTCTACAAGTCCCATCTGACTAAAGACATTGGCAATGCCGTTATTTCTTAGTTTTGAATGTCCATTCATTACCTCTTCATAAGTCAATCCATTATATAAGCCTCCCGGTGACGTTACTTCCAGACGATCATCGTATATTGCAACCTGAATGCAAGATTCATCCAATAAATTCCGATGGCAATGCGCATTAATAATCATTTCTCTGATAGCTTCAGGTGGAAGTTCATATTGCTTTTTGCAATTGAAGCAGGGGACTTACTTGATTTGGTTAAAAAGCAGAAATGCCTTTCACGAATAAAATCACTTCAAACATTTCTGCCCGAAAAATATAACAATTTATAATTAAATCAGTCTGAAACTTCAGAAACTCACATACAAAATCCCAGAAACATTTTCGCCACACAAGTAAATATTTCTATATAAAATAGTCCATTTTGCTACTGAGTAATATCCACTACTCCCATCTTTAACGTAGCATCTGAAAACGCATACGCTGCTCCATCCCCATTGAGATTAAGATACAGATGTTCCAGATCATTCTCATTCACGATCCATGCCATCTCCACTTGCACACTCTCATCGGGTTTTAAAGAAGAAATATAGTTTCCTCCATTTCCATACTCTTCAGACACACTATAATATTGCATTTCTCGTGTTTTGGCTCCGCCATTCCAGATAACCCGGTCGAATCCATCGCCAGACTGATCTCCTGGATCATAAATTTCATAGATTCCATCTTCGTGATTCAGAAACATCAACGATCCAATGTACAACATATGATCAATTTCCTCATCTGACCTGTTCGTATAAGTAACTGTTGCATATACAAGCTTCTGCTTTACGTTTTCTGTTTTTACAATCTCATCTACAGAGTCAATTCCGTCACCGGATTTAATATAAGACAATGTGTTATCTATCAGTTTTCCATCTGCTCCAACTTCATCCAGCAATTTTTCCGGCACGCGACTCTGGTCAAGCAACTGTAGGTCATCCGCTATCTGAACGGAATCTACGCAAACTGAAATATTACTGTCGTCTACATAATTACCATCACTGTCTTCACCCGTTCCCGCTATACTAAATTCATCACCAATCTGATGTACCGGCAATTTATCATCTTTAATAGAAATAACTTCCTCTTCTGCTGATGTTTCTTCAGGCGATACAAGTTCACTCCATGTATACAGATCAGCAGTTTCAATCATTGTCTCATTTTCCGTGATTTCAAGATTCTCAACTACTTTAACAGCGTCTTCTTTTAATACATCGTCGCCAATATAAACAGTAATTACACGATAGAAATCCGGGCAAAAAAGATAAATTCTCTGATCATAAGAACCTTCCACTACTTCATTATATTTCAGATATACACCCTCATAGCTGCCAAAAGTTCTCTTTTCATAATCCACAACATTTTTATCCTGCATTGCTTTCCCGATATCGTTATCATCCAAAAGCACAGATGAAAAACTGAATCCTCCACTGTAAGCATGTTCCGAATACTGTAGATGAAATTCATCACTCCATTCCATACCCTCTGGAATATATCCTGCTGAAATATCTATATCATGGATTTGTTCAGGAAGATTAATTTTTCCATTTTTGTCATTTGTCTCGATTCCGGTTGAAATACTGTATTTTCCCTGTTTTTCTATAAACATGTGATATAAATTCGTACCTGCATAGACTATTGTTGAGGCAGCCAGTGCACCCGCCGCTACTGCCGCAGCGACTTTTGTACCTGTCCATTTTTTCTTTTTTCCTGTTCGAATATTGATCACTTTTGTATCCTGAAGCTGTTTTTTTACCTCATCCTGAATCATCAGATGAATAAATTCCGGAGTTTCAGGAATGTTATTTTTCATATCTTCTAATCTCATATGATCAGTCCCTCACTTTCCTGTAAATCACGCTTAAGTTTTCCCCGCGCTCTCGCAAGTCTTTTCTGAACTGCCCCTTCGCTTATTTCAAGAATCTGTGCTATCTCTTTTATATTGAAATCTTCAATATAATACAGGATAACTGGCAAGCGCAATTCTTCTTTCAGAGAATTCAGTGCTTTATACAACTCACTGTAATCAGCATTCTTATCTGAATTTGTTTCCGCCATTTCACTCATTCCCTCCATAGGTACCAGTTTACTGGACTTTCTCAAAAAGGTATAGCACTCATTGATCAATATACGGATCAGCCATGTTTTCGCATATTTATCATTTCTCAATGTCCCAATCTTAGAGAACGCCTTAACAATTGTTTCCTGAATTGCATCCGCACAATCATGATCATCAGCTAAAATCGTTTTGGCAGTAGAATACAGTTGTCTCTCAGAATCAAGAATTAATGTTCCTAATTGTTCTTTTGTCACTTTAGCACCACCTTCTTTGCTCTGCCGGCATTTGTTTTTTACATAGATTAGACGGATAAAACTGCAAAATATCCCTGGTAAGAATAAATTTTACAATATTTTTTCTTCAAAATATCGTATATATAATAAAAGTGCCAGATTCATCTGACACCTCTATGCAAAGTCGCCAGCCTAATATAAGACTGGCGACTTTGCCACATCGTATTATTCACTGTTTATAGAATCTCCGGATTGCCTGCGCCAAAAACTCTGTAACCCCATCTCCATACTGATTCCGGACTTTTTCTTTGCCTATCACTTCAATTTTTCTTCCAATCCAGTTGTACTTTTTCCATTTGTTCCAGAATGTTTCCGCAATCTTTAATAACCATTCCGCACAATTATCACCGCAGGTTGACGCATTAAACACCTTGTCCTTATCAAATTTTACAAGAATCAATGTTTTTACCCCTCCCGATAGTCCAGTGGGTGGGATTTTTCCAAGAACTGGACTGTCAATTACACCACTGTCCAAAACTGTAGATTCATCCACTGCCTGAATCATTTCCTTTACAAATGGGTCTGTTATCCAACTGTCTTCATAATCATATTTAAAATATGCAGATGTGTTATATACAGCTCCCTCCATATCTCCATAGAAAATATTCAACATATGATCTACTTCCTTCCCATATTATTTCCCTCATTTTGAAACTTTCTTTTTTCTGCTATTAATATGATATAATTTTCCTGTCAGGAATCATCACTTTCTTCTCCCTGATTGATACAAAAATCAGCATCAGAATCCCTGTCAGAGTAAATCGTATTCCCGCAAAGACAATCTGGCTCGCGGTATCTACAGAATCTACCTGCATTAATTTATATCCCGTTTTAATTACCGGACTTGCACTTCCCCTGTATTTCATATCCCACATTTCAGATTTTGTCTTCGATATTTTTACACCTCATATATCATACTCTTACTTCTGCCTCTAATTCTGTCACGAGCCAAATAACTGTTTATCCAGTGTTTCTTTTATTCTCTCTTCTTCCCCACTTCCATTCGTACTTAGCCTTAACAGAGGAATCCCATACACTTCCAATATATGATTTTTTAGCTGATCTCGTTCTGCCTGTTGCGTTCCTTTTCTGTGATACTGGTATCCATCAATTTCCAGTGCCATAACAGGTTTTTTACTGATTCTGTTATAGATAAGAAAATCAATATGTGTAGCAGGATTCATCGCATACCGGCACTCTCTTTCCTCTAACAAATCCGGATTTCTGATCAGCATATTCAGAGGAAAATGACTCAGAACATTTAAACTGGCATATTCATCCTGGTTTAATATCTTTTCCATTAATGTATAATATGCCAGATCCTCTGAAAGCATCGGAAACTTCCTTTTATGTTTCTTCATATATTCGGTTCGTTCCTTTGTATACTGACCGTAAAGATAATCAAAAATAGAATAAATTTTGCTGTCTGTAACCTGAAAATTATTATACTGAATATATTTCATAAGATCTGTGATATTTCGTTCCTGTGTCTGCTCATTTCCTGTCATAACCAGTATCAGTCTCTTTTTTGCCCTCGATACTGCTACATTGATCAGATATGGATCATCCGCAAAATCTGAAATCATATCATCCACTGTAGAAATAATAATCGTGTCTTTCTCTTTTCCCTGAAATTTATGCACAGTTGCAGTTTCCACATCCGGAATTTCTTTTTGAATTGCATTCACCTGATCTCGATACGGACTTATAATCCCTGTTTCTTTTTTATCTGAGTCATATTGTGACAATATCTCTTTTTTTATCACATCAATCTGTCGTTGACTGTAATGTTCACGGGCATGATTTCCCGGAACCGTTTTTATTGCATGCAAAACATCTGATTCGCCTCTGTCTTCTGTCATGATCAGCAATTCGCCACGATAAAATTTCTGATTACAAAAATTGATAATCTTCGGATGGCACCTGTAATGTTCACGCAGTAAAGTCTGCGTCACATCCGGAAGCACATCCAATACTGACTGCAAAAAACTTCTCGTAAACTGGTATCCTTCTGAAATATGAAACTGCCCGAAAATTTCTTCTGCTTTTGCCCTTGCTTCTCCCGGTACTATATTTGGCAATTGCTTTGTATCTCCTACAATAATCGCATTTTTTGCTCCCGAAAGTGCAAGCGCACCGGTGGCAACGTCTACCTGTGACGCTTCATCCATAATCAGATAATCATACATAACGTTTCCATTTCCCAGACTGTTGCGGGAAGAAAAAGTTGTACTTAATGTAATCGGGTATTCATCCAGAAACAGGTATGGTTCGTGAAATAAATCATCTTTTTCAAAAACTTTACGCTTTTCTCTGTTGCCATACTTTTCCGCCAGTTTTCCCTTCAGCAAAATCATTGACTGTTTACATAAATCATTCATTAAATTTTCATTTGATGAATTCAGGAATCTCTCTGTTTCTTCTATTTCTTTTAGAAGTTCCTCCTCTCTGGCCTGATAATATTTCGCCTGCAATGAAGTAATAATTTTTTCCATATCCTGTCTGAAAAATTTCGGACCTGTAATTCCATATACAATCAAATGTCTCAATATAAACAATAGTCCTATTTTCCCTTTTCTTTCTGAAAGGAACTGACATTCCCGCCAGATTTCCATCCAACGTTTTGAGGTCAGCTTTCTTCTGGATATGGAAACATCCGTATCTACATCCGACTCTTCTATATACTGTCTAAAATACTCCAGCTCTGTCATCATCTGTGAATATTCCTGTCTTAAGTCAGATAATCTTTCTTTTTTATCAAAAACTGTTTTTAATTCTTTTGATTTTTTAAAAATTTCTTCTTTTAAATCATTTGGGTCAGTCTCCAACCTCCATGTACTTAAATCTGGATAACAACCATTCTGTTGTTGTATAAATGTCTGTTTATTTTTAGAATTTCCCAATGCTGCCACAAGAAAACCCATTCCATATTTCGGTGATGCCAGTTTTTCATATACATTGTCCGTTGCTGAATTATTATTTGAAACTACCTGAACGCTTTTTCCCTGCATCAGTATATTTGCAATGATATTTAAGATTGTCTGCGTTTTTCCAGTTCCCGGAGGTCCCTGAATCACACTGATCTGATTCTCCATTGCTCTCTTGACCGCTTTATACTGGCTGTTATTACAACCAAAAGGAAAAATCGGTATCCAGTCTTCTTTTCTTTCTTCATTTTCTTTCCTATCAGGATTTAAATATTTTGCAAGTACAGATTTCTCATCTACAAAAGGCAGTTTCTCAAATTTTCGGACAAGTAATTTCTCCCCGGATTCCTCATTTCTCATTTCACTTAAATTCGCAACCTGTCTGAAATATTCCCACACATCTCCCGCACTTTTCTCACTGAGACAGGATCTGAAAATCTCCAGTTCACTCTCCCGATAGTCTCTTTCGCTTTTATTCTGAAAACAGATATGATAGTAAGTATCATTTTCTCCAAAAAAACGATAAATTGCTTCTATGTTGAATAAGTCTCTTTCTCCCTTTCTGATATGATATAATTCAGGTGTAAGTATTTCAGGATCTTTCAGGTATTCTACGTTTGAATAAGAATACGAATATTTTTTATCATCTGAAAAAACAATATCCATTTTCCGTGTATCAGGATTATACTGGCAGAACTTGATTTGAGATGTTCTGATCACGCCTTTTACAATAATCATGTTTCTTCTGGTATTTATCAATAAGATACCTCCGCTTTTGTAAGTGTGTTCTTTATTTTTATATTATTACCACTATATCTTTCATCAGGCAATACCAAATACAGCAAAAATTCTGCAAATCCATCTCCATACTGCTCGTTAAGCATTTCGCTTATTATCTCGGTCCCATAAACCGATCACCATTCAAATGGATCATATGCTCCGGCAGTTCAGCAATCCAAACCTCTGTTTCCCATGCAAGCTCCTCTGCAAACCGCTTATATGTCTTAAAATCCAGAAATGCTGTTACAAATATTTTTCCCGCCGTAATGTCTTTCGTCATCTCTGTAATTTCCAATATACGTTTCGGATCCATTGGTCCTACTGATGTTACCGACTCAACAAAATAGATCCAGTTTTTGTCCTCACGATATAACACTACATCTGGCATCTTATCATGAAGCGTAATTTCAAATCCCAGTTCTTGCAATTTTTCTACATTCTTTACCAGGTCTTTTTCTATTGTATCCCCAGCATATAAGCATTCAGAATGCGGTGCAAATCTTGATGCAAATTCTTCAATAATAGCTTTCTGAAGTTCATTATGTTTACCGGCAGAAAACTTGAAATCTTTACCATTTATATTTACCGGCATCATTGTCATTTTCTTTTTGGAAGCATATATATCAATTAGCTTTTCATGATAATGAGTAAATCTTTTTACAGATGTCTCCCAGTCTGGCGTCTGCATAGTCCTCAAAACCTGTACAGTTTCTTCTGTCAGTCTGTATCGATAATTTGGACTGTTGGTTGCTTTTCCATTATCCTCAATCAAGGCTGCTGTACGAAATCTGTGCAGAGCCTGTTTTCTAAATGTTTCTCTGCTGTTCTCAGCATAAGTAACACCATAAAATGTATTGACAAATTGAATGATATCATGAATACGAATCCATTCATTGCTTGCTTCACTCCAGAACATATCTGGTTTCATTCCCGCCATTGCCAGAATCACATAGCAACATATATCAGTCAGCTGTGCTTTCGGCATACCTACAGCTTTCAAAAATTCTCTTGCCTCTTCTATCTTATCAGTCACAGTATCCCTCCAATATCAAATCACAATTTGCTTCTGAATAATCTCTGCTCTTGATCATTTTTCTGCCCATTTCCTGAATTGCCTCCAAATCCGGTACAGGCATTGCATTAATCTCTGTAGAATTAACCTGTGTGGAACCATTTAAAATACGATAATATTCATCATACAATGTAGAATTGAACAACACATACAATCCATACACCATGCATTCCGACATTTCTGTCAGAACTCCATCCACAAAATTAATCTTATTTTGAGTGCTTATCTTTTTGTATTGTGGAAATTCTTTTGCCAGATACACCCCACACTGCAGTCTTCTTGGTTCCTCTTTTGCTGTAAAGCGTTTTACAAACAGATAATTTTTGTTATCCTGCATCAATCCACGTTGCTCGGTCACTACATATTCATTCTCTTTCTGTATGGGAAATACTACTTTTCCTTGTTTTATATGCTGTGAATAGAATAAAGGTATTGCCCCTTCTTCCTCTTCATCCCTCAAAATCTCACGATTACGGAAATCTACAGTTAATCCTGTTTTCATTTTTACACCGATTTCCGGAAGTGTTTTATCAAATTTATGCAGTTTTCTCAATACTTCCACTTCATTTTCATCTGTCACAAGGTAAACATAATAATCTGAACCAGCTACAACCAGATCATACGGAACTGTCAATGATGTTAACTCGTCAAAATCACTATTTGATTTCGAAGATGTAATCGTAACTGTTTCTGGTTTTTCAGTTGTTTTCTTTACTTTAATAATAATTGTTTCCTGTAATACACTTTCCTTGTCAAAAACCTTACTTCGACTGACAAAAAGATGAATATGTTCCAATTTTCCCTCTGTCAGAAAATATTCCCGAAACCGTTTAAAATACGCTCCTGATGTCCATGATCTCGGAATAATGTACACCATCTCCCCATTTTCGCATAAGTTAAATAATCCCATAGATGCAAAAATGAAGTATAAATTTGGCGCGCCGTAACATACTCCCGGCATCGCAGCTGCCTCTGGTGCATCTTTTGATATTTTCATATATGGTGGATTTCCAATCACAAAATCATATTTCTCAGGCTCTGAGCTGCCACCAAACATATGGTTAAAATCCAGATATTGACTCAGAATATAATTATCTTCAATTATATGAACCGTAAGCTTTTTCTTTGTCTTTTCTTTGCAATATTCCAAATTACATTTCAGCAATGGCAATACATTTTCATCATTCTCATAACAGGTGAGTTCAATCTCCTGAATGGAATCTATTGTTTCCAGTCGTTCAATAAAAGCACACGATAATATACCTGAACCAGCTCCTGCATCAAGTACACTTACTTTGCTCTTTTTTTCGTTAATATTATATAATCCAGCCATAAAACGAGCAGTTTCCATACTGGTAAAAAACTGTCCATATTTTTTGCGTTCTTTTTTCGGCATACTCTCTATATATTCATTTGTAAGCTCTATAATTTTTTCCAGCATATTTTCAATCACCAATATTCTTCTTATTTTAAAATTTATTATCCTATGACTTTATCTCACTTTTAATATTACCATAACATATATTCCAAATTGATGCAAAAAAACCTGTTTCAGAAAAATTTCTGAAACAAGGTTTCTTATACTTTTCATTCTGTAATTATATTTACTAATCTTGCTATTTCAACGCATCTAATAAATGTTATCGCTAAAAACCATTTCCTGATACCCGGCAGTTTTGTACTTTCTTATCTGATTCACTACCGGAATCAGTCTGGCATCTGTGATCTTATCCAAAATCTTCATTCTTCTGTCGGAAATGGTTTCCTCTGATCTGCATTTCTCATAGTCTTCTACATCCATATGCCAGAAATAAAACTTTCCCTTATAATAATCCTCCAGTTTTTGTGCGATCAGAATGCCCTCGGGATCCAGATCACCAGAATAATAAATGGTCGTTCCTGATTCTGCCAGAAGATCAAGGATCATCAGACCTGCGAGTCGTGGCTGGCCGTTCATACACATGCAGGAGCACAGAGTATCCATCTGTCCCTGCTCTGTCTTTCCACACAGCATCGCAAAAACAGATGGATTTTCCACAATATAGATTTTCTGCTGCTGACATCTCACTTCTTTCCAGTCTGCGATCACTGCAAGAGGAACCTGGATCATATCGTTTTCTTTCAGAAATCCATCCATTCCCCGATGAATACTGCCATCTTTTTTGACTGCCTCTACATTACACAGCATTGCATAATTCGACACGTCATCCAGAAGAATTCCTGCTGCAAGATAGCTTTTCTGCCTCTTATATGCCGCAAATATTTCTGTTTCAGATACTGCTAAATTTCGCAGTTCCAGATTTCTCTCAACCATCTGATAAAGTATTCTGCCTCCCTCAGTTCCCTGGTCAAAGGCATGCGGATTCCCAGTCAGCATTGCTGCAAAAACTGCCAGGTATATCTTCTGCTCTTTCCTGTATGGGAGCCTGTTGAATATCTCTGCCGATAATCTCAACTGCTGTTCCAGTTCCGCAAAATCTTCCCTGTTATTTCCTTTCAGCATCTGCAAAATATATTCCATCTCTGCCTGTGCCGGTGTTCCCTCATAATCACTGCTGACACGCCATAGCAGCTCCTGCCTTTTCTGCTCTTTTAACAGTTTTTCTTCCTGTTTTCCACGCAATGGCTGTCCAAAGTAACTCTCCAGCAGCATATCTGGTGTGATTTCTTTATAGCGGCTGTTTTCTAATACTTTCTGAAATTTTTCAGCAGATATGGAAACACTTTTCTGCCGGTGAAAGTTTTTTCCAAAGAAGCCTTCCAATTCTTCAATCTCTTCCAATGATGGATTCCTGAGGACAATACTTCCGGCAAATTTCCCGTAGGAAAAATATTTCTCACGAAATCCTTTCAGAACTTTTTCCCACACTGAGTTCTGTCGAAAATATTCTACACACTCTTTCGCCAGCTCAGATTCCTGCTGCCTGCTCAATCTCTGTTCCTCTCTTTTCTACATTTTCCTCATCTTCCATCAGTTCTTTCTTATGACCATTCCAGAGATATGGCATTACAGTAACAAATTTCGCATTTTCCGGACGGATCAACTGATAGATGGCAAGTGCATCCAGTGTATCGCAGTCTCCCCAGAGCACCTGAGAATTGATAATAAAATCAAACTGAAATTCTGTCATAAGACGGAACATATCCCGGATATTTTTATTATCAACTCCTGCAAAAGCCTCATCCAGCGAAATCAGTCTCGGAGCATCTTCTCTGCCGCCCTGATACTTTGCAACGACTGCTGAGAACAGCGGCACATACATAGACATCGCTTTTTCCCCACCGCTGAATGTGCCAAACACACTGTTTGTCAGTTCTTTCTGACGCTCACCACTCTTCTGGCAGAACAACTGAAATTCAAACCACTTTCTGTAATCCAGCGTATCCTTCATAATCTGATAGAATGATACCATCCCTGCACTGTCTCTTGCATTTCTGCGTGCCTCATCTACTTTGGAACGGAAATGCGCTGAAAGACGGGAAGCTTCCTCTTCGCTCATCAGTCGGTAATCTTTCTTCAATAATTCTACCAGTTCTTTGGTATCCAGCTGGTCTTCCTGCTCTGCTGTTTTGCTTCTCCATCTTAAACTGAGTTTCAAACCGCTTGAGGTATTCATTCCATTCATCAATGAATTCATTTTCTGTACCCAGGTAATGGAAGAGTTAATTTTTCCACGGATCTTGCGGCTTACTGTGTTGGCAAGAATGTCCTCAAAAAGCTCGCGGTCTCCATCTTTGATCAGATTTTCCAGCTCTCTGATGTCTTCCTCCAAATGAATCAGAAGACTTGCAAATGAAATCTTTACCCCCTGATAACGGGCGGAAATATCCAGTCTCTTAGGAGTAAATTCATCTGCTTTTTCCTCCTCCAGATCCTCAAATAATTCATTCTGCATCAACTGATAATCTACCAGAAATCCTCTGTTTTCAAAATAAACGCTGTTTAAATTGTTGATGATCGTATCCTTATTAAGAGTCTTTCCTTCAGCTTCCAGATAAGCCCTGATGTGTCCGACATCCTTTTGAAGTTCATCCGGAAATTCTATATAATTTAAAGCATATTCCGCTTCATAACATCTGGAATAATATTTTGTCTTCTCTTCGTAAACCTGGATTTTCTTCCTGTCATCTTCCAGTTTCACAGCCATCTGCTTCATTTCTTCCTGTTTCTGAGTCTTGCTGCTCACTGTTTCCTGTAATTTATCAGGATATGCGCGAAGCCAGGAAATACATGCATCCAGGCGCTCTTTGATTTCCTCATAATCTGTCAGTCTTAACTGCTCCTCAATAGAACTCTTTTCTTCTGTCTTTCCTGCCAGTTCTCTTTGAAGTGATCCAAGATCATAGCGGATCTGATCCATATCTGCGTCCAGATCCTCCAGTCTTTCTCTTGAAGCAGACAGATATCCTATACTTCGAAGCAGCATCTCATGAGCTGCTTTTAATCCCACAAGATGTTTTCCATATTCTTCTGCTGCTGTCTTTGCATCTTTGAAAACAGTATAGGAACAGTCCAGATAAAGTGCTTCCGCAATTGTCAGTACTTCTTTCTTTTTTTCCTTAAGTACTTCAATCACATCTCTTAATGCGGCTTCCAGTCTGTCATTTTCATTCTTTAACAGTTTTAATTCATTTTCCTGTTCCCGCAGCATATGAAGAGCTTCACGCAGATCAATATCTGTTGGCAGATTTTCATATTCTTTCTGCAGAGTTTCCTTTCTCTCTGACAGATTCTGCTGCTCTTTTTCACACTGCTGAAGCTTTTCTTCCAGTTCAGATATCTGTTTTCTGCATTCTTCTATCTTCGCAAGTCTCTGTCTTTCTCTTGCTTTCTGTCCGAGAAATCCTGCTTCATGCTCCCCTGTAACGGTTCCGGTAAGAACGCCCATACGGTAAGTTCCATCCGGCAGAACTGCCATATCAGCATCTGTATCGTAGGCAATACTTCCCAGTATTTTAGTCAGTCTCTGGCTGGAAAAAATATCATTCATGTCCTCATTAAGTTCCAGAACATCCAGCAGACTTTTCTCTGCCTGTTTGTTTCCTGCGAAAAGATAACGGTCTTCGCATCCTTTTTCCCACTGCAGCACCTGCTCTTTATACTGTTCCTCCACTACGACCGCATCCAGGATTCCCATGCAAAGCAGTGCTTCTTCCAGACGGCTGCAGGCAGTTTCATCCAATTCCGCTCCAAATTCGATTACTTTGTAGAACTCCTGATATGGAATGTTCATCGCATCCAGTCTCCGGCGATTCCTGACCACAGCTTCTGACCGCGGCGGTTCCGGTTCTTTCTGATTTTCCCACGCAGATAATTCGCTTTGAACTTCTGCTATTTCTGTCCGGTACGCTCCTGCTTCCAGTCTGCTCTTTTCCAGAGCTGTCTCTATCATTGTCTTAATATGGATCCATACATCAGCAACCTTCTGACGGACAACTGCAAAGTCTGAACTTTCTCCATAAGAATCTGCAAAATTGCTTAAATCCCGGAGCAATTCTTTGTCCAAAGTAAGCTCCTGATTGTTTCCATTCCACTGATATAATGCTTCTTTCCATTCATTTTCCACCTGAACAAGTACACTTTCCAGTTCAGATATTTTGCGCTGTGCGGAATCCATTTTACGTGTCTGCTGATCCCGCTGCTGTACAAGTTCATCTTTTTTCTGTTCCAGTTTCCGGGTCTCTGACAGGATCTCCAGACCTTTTCCAATCTGTTCTCTGGTATGCTCAAACTGCTGCTGATGCAGATCAAATTTATAAGGTTCTTCCTGATTTTTAAGAAGTTCTTCCTGCATAAATGAATGTTCTTCAAAAGCCATTGTCTCAGCTTCTGATTCCATTTCTTCCAGAAGATCATTCATCTCTTTTTCTTTCTCGTATCTTCGGTCTTCTTCTTCCTTAATCTGGTTTTCTACATCCTGATATTGTTCCTGCTTTTTCTGCAGAAACTGCTTTTTCTCTGCTAAATCTTTCTCCTGTTTTTCTATTTCCTGAGTCAGTGCTGCTTCTCTGTTTTTCAACGCAACTGCATCACTTTTACTCAATGACTCCTTTTCTTTTTCCATGGATTCATGTCTGGCATCCAGCTGCTGAAGTTCTGTTTCCAGCTCCTCTATTTTCTGGCCGCAGAGATTTTTTCGCTCTTCATGCTCTGTTTCTGCATTCTTTGCTTCTTCCAGTTTCGACTTCGCCTGTTCAAATCTGACTGCTTTATCATACAGCATCTTCTTGTTATATTTCTTTAACACTACATTGATTTTCTCTGCTGCCTGACGTGCTTCACGTCTGCTCTTCAGATTCATATTCATTGCATCCATATTTTCAATCGCTTCTGACATTGGACGAAGATCCTCATCAGAAAGCGGCTGAAGGGAATCACTCAGGATATCATTGATCACTGACGGTTTGAAATCTTTTGACAGTTTCGGTGTTCTTAACTGGATCAGCAGATCGATCATCTCTTTATATTCTTCCGGAGTATCAAAGCCAAAAATCTGCCGGTTCACGTATTCCATATAATCGGCCTGTCTGTCGATCACTCTTCCACCGCTGCCAATACGATTTTCCAGCTCTTTTTTTGACAGAGTTATTTTCTCCCCCGTCTCTTTATAAAGGAAGAAATCTTTTCCAATCCGTCTTCCATCGGTCAGGCTGAAATACCATTTATCCAGAGGTTTCCCCTTTCTCGCACGGATTCCCATTCCGATCGTAAGGTATGTTTCACTGTCCTGTCTCTTAAATTCAAGGTATAAATAGCCGGTACGTTCTTCCCGTCCGTCATTCTCTTCCAGAAGATAACTGCTCATTTTTCTGTCTCTTGAGCCAAACGGGTCCAGTCTTTCCGGACTCATATTTCCATCCAGCAGGAGTGGAACAACACTCTGCATGGTAACGGATTTTCCGGAACCATTGGAACCACGGAGAAGCATTCTGCCTTTTACAAACGGAAATTCCTGCTCATCATAATACCAGAAATTGATCAGTCCTATTTTGTTTGCCTGCCATCTACTGTTCATCTTTTTCTCCTCCTGAGTAGTCTTCCGGATAACTTCCCTGCAATTTTCCGACTGCCGGACAGATTCTTATCTGCTGCATGGCATCTTCTTTTTTCAAAAACATCCAGCGTTCCATCTCATCTGTTACTGTTTTTACAAACTCACCTTCCGGCATATCCCTGTAGTTTTTGGAAAATCCGCTGCCGTAGTCTTTCTTTACTTTTTTCAGTAAATCTTCAAATTCTATTTTGTTTACAGAACACATCTCTCCGGGTTCTGTTTTCCATTGTTTCGACTCTATCTTTTCTCTTATTTCACCGAAGCATAAAAGTAAAATATCAGACAGTGAATTATTTCCCGGAAAAGTATTTCCCATCCTGCAGTTTTCACCGGATAAAAGATACGCACTTCCTTTGTGAATATGGACATGACAGTCAAACGTCTGCTCCAATTCCTCACCTAATCTTCTGCCATAATATTTCAGATATTCAAAATCCTCATCTGAACCATCTTCCCTGTACATTGCAGGTGCAAACAGCAGTCTCTTATAAACGCGGTGTCGTCTCGCAAATCCTCTGTCCTCATCTACCTGAAACCATTCACTTTCCTGAAAATCTTCCGGCTTTGTATATTCCAGAATGTCTTTGGAAAAATTTCTCATAAAATATCTGGATGCACCGGTATTTCCATAAAGAACTTCTCCGGCCTCATTATCCATAAACGTATCTTCATTTCCATCTGTAATCTCAACCAGTCCCTGGTCTACTGCATGCCGAAGCACCCTGATCAGTCTTCGTCTGTTGGCATATAATGTCCAGTCAGAAATATCTCCCGGAAGATTTGCGCTTATATATTCTGTCAACTGGGACAGGATAAACTGACTGTCTGCATCCCGGTCTTCCAGAAACATCAGCAGAATACAAAGATAAGCGTATTCTTCTTTTGATGAAAATGTCTGGATTCCCATGAAATCTTCGGGTATTACAGGAATCTTTTCCATTTTGATCAGGAGTGAATTATCAATGATCTGGCATCCCAGTTTCTCTGTTGTAAATTTTCTAAGTTCTCCCAGTGAATCCCTGAGTTTATAATAGAGTTCTTTTTCCCCGGATTTTAAGATCCATCTCCGGTTCAAAAGGATTTCCAGTTCTGTCATTCTGTTTCCTCCTGAAATACAATTGCCATTCTTGGCATTGTAAAGTTGCCGTCTTCACAATGAACGACACATTTCTCTCCTGCATGTGTCCGGTCCAGCACATAACGTCTTCCATCGTCTGTTCTGGCAGTGAAATCTGCATCCTCCATTGCATCTGAAAGCCATTTTAAAAGAATTTCACGAATCCTTGGTTCCAGCACTGGCAGCTCTGCAAAATCAATTCTGCCCTTCTTCTCCAACTGCTGTAACTTCTGCATTTCTTCTTTTTGCTTCTGAAGCAGTTTTCTTCTTGTCTCCTGTTTCTGTTCTGCTGATTCGCGGATGCCGCTTCTTTTTGACTTTTCTCTATATGTTCGCACCCTTGGCTTTAAGGTGAATTGTAATGGGACTTCTTCATATACCCCCTGATTCATGCTGTCCGTTTCACGGATCAGATCTCCTGCCAGATGCCAGGGATGCTCAATCCCAAATACCATTGCTGACATTTTATGTGCTTCCGATAAATCATTGCATCGCAGAAAAAGTTCGGCTGCTTTTTTATACTCTTCTTTTCGATTCGCTCCAAGAGCATTTTTTTCGCTGAGCTGGGCTGCATATCTTGTAATTCTTCTGATAATCTCGTTGGTTGCATCAAACAGCTTTCCGGCTTCATTTTCCGCTCCTTCTGCTCCCACAAACCAGTTGTAAATGCTCTGAAATCTTCCTCGTATTTTCTCCTCGATCATTGGTCTGGATATTTCAACTTCCATTCTTGGTATCAGTAATTCATATTCAATAATCTTCCCAAAGACCGTCTCTCTGACTTCTTCTTTCTGGCTCCGTAAACTCTCTTCAATTACTCCGACATTTCGCTGTAATCCCTTGATAAAACTACGCAGATATTCAATCAACCGATCTTTAAAAACCAGAAATTCTTTTGTGTGCATCATTTCCTCTGCTTTCACACTGTTCAGATCACGGATGTAATCCTGATAGTTCTGGTTCAGGCGGACAAAGTCATTATTCAGATCTGTCCACCAGGCATATACTTCGTTTCCATCCACTTCTGCCATCTCTGGAAAACGCTCAATCTCTCTTCTGATTCTCTCCAGCAAAGTCGGTTCCAGGGATGCTCCTTCAATAAACAGATTCTCCAGGCGCAGCACCAGACGTTCAATTTCCACACTGTATTCAGACATCTGGTATCGATACTTCTTGTTCTTGAATTCTTCGATAGAAGCCACTTTTCTTGTATCCTGAATGGTATTCAGATTCTTCCATTCCACCAGCATCGCCAGATCCTGCTGGCACTGCTCCGGCCGGTAATCCGCAAAAAAGGGATCTTTGATCATTTCTTCATAGATATCTTCCTGATACATCCAGTATCTCAATTTCTCATAATTCTCAAAAAAAATACGCATAATGCAGCGATACCGGCTGACATTATCCGCATTTAAATACTTTGCTTCTGTTAAGGGTCTGATTAATTTATCTGATACCTGCATGATAAATCCTCTCCTTTGTCTGTGAATGTGACTTGGCAGGTTTAATCATATCATGCAGAGGGATATTATTCAATGTGTGATTTCGTAAAAGTCCGGTAAAAATTTCGATTTGTTTTTGCTTCATTGCGAGGCGGTACAAAAATTATTTCCGGGCAAACCTGCCTTGCCTGCCACAATGCCATACCTGTTTTTACTCCGGCTCGCCTGTATATCAATATCTCCACGTATGTTACAACCGGCAATCGAGAAGGATTTGAACGTTGGGCAAAACTATAGCGATCCTCTAAAATAACGCATCTTAATCCAGTCCATCAGAGGGTGAAATCCTGCGTCAGATATCTTTG